>Ga0247727_10003263_pt1 | contig 36094 bp, 31 predicted proteins | sample WisWelCaveWW1625_FD_202498 | JGI IMG/M metagenome (GOLD analysis project Ga0247727, IMG submission 202498) | Biofilm microbial communities from Wishing Well Cave, Virginia, United States - WW16-25 | ecosystem: Environmental > Aquatic > Deep subsurface > Groundwater > Cave microbial mat | place...
AGTAAAGTGCAATGCGTCATCCCAAAGTAAAACCGTTTGAAGCGGAATTGGAGAGAATGTTGGGGGAGGCTTCGTGGTTGTTGTCCCATGCGCAGGCATTGGCTGATTACGGCCGTGAGGAAGAAGCAGTAGCGGAGATATACTGAAAACGGGTTGGTTTGTAATCCCTCCCGGGGCTGTCATTCAGAAGGAAACCTTTTACTCGCTGGAGAAACAGCTCGTCCGGAGGTTGTGCCCGGCGTTTAAAAAGATCCCTACTGAATGACATTATCCGGGGTGTTACAAACTAACCCGCTATCAGTATAGCTCGGGCGGCAAATTGTGAAGAACAAGCGGCGTAAATCGAACGACCACTCAGCCATTGCCGAATACTATATCGTTAAGTCGGCGGCGTCCCCGGAGATGTCATTCTGTAACCCCATCTTTTTTGTCCTTCATTTTCTGTTTTGGTTTTTCTTAAAGTCACTCTCCCTCCTGAATAATCTTCTCTCGCAGGGCGAATTTGATCAAGTCCGCGAGGTTGTCGATATTGAGCTTCTTCATGAGATTGCGGCGGTGGGTTTCCACGGTTTTGTATGCCGGTAATTTTTTGATTGAGCTTGTTGAAAAATCCGGCTTGCAAACGTGACGTGGGATACGTAGTTTGATGAGGAGGCGAGAGGTGTAAAATGAAAACCGTTGAGTCGATGATCGAGGATATTATTGCCGCGCATCCCGATCTGTATCTGGAACATTGTGCGGTGATGGCTGTGGCTTTGATGAGCCGGAAATCTCTGAAGCCATATGAGTTCATGGTCACATGCGAAGGTTTGAACCTTTCGTCCAACGTCGAAAAAAGCCTTCTTCTGCGAGTTTCGTGGGATGAATTTACAGCGGCAAAAGCGCACCGGATGTGGCAAACGGAGCAACGCAAAGCGATTGCAGAACGAGCGGCGGTTGCGCTGGGTGCTTTATTGTTTGCAAAGCTGGTTCCCGAAGCGAAAATGCGTGTGACCAGACTCGGTGAGCGTGCTGACTTTTGGCTGCCGCGTTTGCAATGCGCGCTGGAAGTGAGCGGAACCGAATCTCATAGCGAATTGTCTCGCCGGCATCGCGAAAAAATCGTGCAAGTGTTGAGCAATCCTTTGCAGTGGAACGCCCATGTTATTGTTTGTTGCTTTGACGCGCCGCACGGTTATATCGAATGGTCTTATCATGAACAGGAGTAAGGTGCAATGCGCCATCCAAAAGTAAAACCGTTTGAAGCGGAATTGGAGAGAATGTTGGGGGAGGCTTCGTGGTTGTTGTCCCATGCGCAGGCATTGGCTGATTACGGCCGTGAGGAAGAAGCCGTAACGGAGATAACCCGGGCGGCGAATTGTGAAGAACAAGTGGCATATCGTCTTGACGCTGCCGGGCGCGAACAAGAAGCCGTGATCCATCGCATCAGCGCGGCCTCGTGTTATGAGCAGCTCGGGCAATACGCCAGAGCCGTGACGCTGTTGCGGGCGGCGCTTTCGCGCGCACTTTTGGAGGAGCACCGCGCCGAAATCGAACGACAACTCACCCGTTGTTTGGCCAAGGCGCATAAACCGTTGCGCCGCGCTTCCTCGCATGTTGCGCGTGTTCAAGCCGCGGCCGGCTAAAAATTCTATTTGTGATTCGGTTGTATCTCACTCCTGAAGAGCAAAAACTTTCACGCAAAGACGCAGAGCCGCAAAGGCATCGCAAAGAAATGCTTCGCGTCTTTGCGCGAGGCTTTTTCTTTTTGATTCCGACTTGCCCGGCTTATGGGATGAGTTATCACTCCCCCTCCTGAATAATCTTCTCCCGCAAAGCGAATTTGATCAAGTCCGCGAGGTTGTCGATCCCGAGCTTCTTCATGAGATTGCGGCGGTGGGTTTCCACGGTTTTGGAGGAGAGCGTCAAAGCCTCGGCAATGGTTTTCGCGTTTTCACCGAGCGCGGTGCGGCGCAACACTTCCACCTCGCGCTCGCTCAAGCCGTGCGGCGGCCGCCGGAAAGCGTTCTGCGTGAGATTCACAAACTCTTCCTGCACCGCGGCGTTGACCTCCGCGCTGAAATAGGGCTTGCCCTGCATCACGGCCTCGATCGCGTCGTGCAGCTCTTCGACCGTGCAGCTTTTGGAAAGATAACCCGAGGCTCCGGCCGCGATCATGCCTTTGATCGAGGGCCCGTCTTCCCATTGCGAGAGCGCGAGCACTTTGATCTCCGGGCGCACCGCCTTGATCTTGCGCGTGGCTTGAATGCCGGTCAATTCCGAATCGCGCAAGGTGATATCCATCACCACGATGTGCGGCGCCAGCGCGAGCGCTTTATCAATCGCCTCTTTGCCGTTATCCGCCTCGCCCACCACTTCCAGCTCCGTTTGGTCTTTCACCAACGCGCGAAAGCCTTCGCGCATGAAACGTTGATCTTCGACCAGCAAAATTTTAACCTTCACTTTCCCAACCTCCCTTCTGCGGAGCGTGCGCGACCCACACCGTGACTTTGCCTCCGCCTAAAGCGCTCGAGTTCTCGGTCACGAGATCGCCGCCATAATACTCCGCGCGGTTTTTAATGTTGAACAAGCCAAAGCCCGAGTCCAGGCTCGGAACCGGCGTTGCAATTTCCGCAACGAAGCCCGCGCCGTTATCCTCCACCGTCACCGCAATGGTTTGCTCCGTTCGGCTCAACGCGACTGCGATTTCATCTGCGCCGCCGTGCTTCACGGCATTGCGCACAAATTCCAACACGGCTTTGTAGAGAAAAAAAGCGACGTCCTGGTTGAGATGAAAATCTCCCAAGCCGTCTTCCACGCGAATAGAGAGTTTGTTCTGCTTGCCAAACTGATCAGCATGGGCTTGAATTGCCGCGGCCAGGCCCACGTTGTACAGCACCGGCGGAATAAGATCGTAAATCAAAGAATGGGTTCCGCGCGAAAATTCTTTGATTGCGCCCTCAAGCTCTTCCAACCCTTGCCGAAATTCCAGTGACGAACTTTTTTTCTTCAACTCTGCCAGCAGCCGCTTGGAAGTGACCACGACTTCGCCGAGGCGGTCGTGCAGATTGTCGGCAATGCGCTTGCGTTCGCGCTCCTCCCGTTCCGAAGAAGCCGCAGAAAGTTTTTTGAGCATGCTCTGCGTTTGCAGCAACTCTTCGGTGCGATTGTAGCCGCGCGCGAGACGAAACTCGGTTTTCCCCGCGCTATTGGTGAAGTTTTGCATTTCCCACCTGATGTAAAGAATGCCGTCATCCGGCATTTTCAACGGCGTGGTTAATTGATCGTGCTCCGCCGCCGGTTTAGAATCCCCGGCGGCGCGTTGAAACAAATCGCCGGGCAAAAAGCTCAACGCCTCTTTCTTCTTGCCGCTCCACGCCTTGCGGAAGTGCAGCTCGGACTCCGGGTCTTGCGTCTTGAGATCGGCCACGCGATCGTGTTCATCAAACACGATGGTCATAAACGCCGGCGTGAATTTGATCGCAGCCGCGGCCAGCTCGTGCACTTTGCGCAAGCGTTTGCTGGAGACGACCAAGTGTACGGCCAATGCGCTCACGACCAGAGCGATCATCAACGTGGTGAAAGCGATGGCAATAATAAATTCCGTGGATTCTTTTTCGAGCATGTGCGCCTCCTCCGAATCCGGTTCGTGCCCGGCAGATTCTAAGGATTTGCGCGCTCAAGCGAAAGAGAATTGTTGGGAACGGCGAAAAGGTAAACCCCGGCCGCGGCAATCACACTAAGCCTTTGGCGAAACCATTGAGCATTTCGCTTGAGGAAATACTGCGCGTACGCCGTTCGCTGAATGCCCGCGCGCCAAAGACTCATGGTTTCGAGCAAATGGCCTAAAGCGCGAGACCTTGAAAAGAGCGATCTTGTTCTCATTCAATCCCTCATGAAGCGCACAACGGCCGAGCCGAAGTTTGATTCTCGACGCGCTTCACTCACATCATGGTTGCACACCGGAAAGGAGATTATGTATGAAACGATTTACGCTTGTGGCGAGCCTCGCCATTGTGCTATTCACCTCCAACGCCTTTTCTCAAATTCAAGCCATTGGCGTGGGCGGCGGAGTGGTGTTGCCCACCGGAAGCTTCGGCGATTTTGCCGGCACGGGCTTCGGCGGCAACGTGCAAGGCTACTACAAATACGAAGGCCTCGACAACGTCGTGCTCACGGGCTACATCGGCTACTATCGCTTCGGCGAAAAAGAGTTTTCCTTCTTCGGAACCGGGACCGGCATTGGCTATAAATGGACGCTCATTCCGATCATGTCCGGCGGCCGCTACTACTTGGGCGAGCCGGAGGCCAAAACGCGTTTATTTCTCGGCGCTGAAGTCGGCGTTCACATTTACTCTCTCAGCGTGAGCGACGAGGACACCGGTCTCGGCAGTGGCGCGTTGGCGGGTTCCACCGAATTTGCGATCATCCCGGTGGTCGGCGCGCAGCTTGGGCCGCTCGATCTCTACGCGCAGTATTCGCTCTCCGATCTGAATTATATCGGACTGAAAGGCATGTTCAGATTTGCGGTGGGAAATAAGTGACGTATCCATGGCCGGCTCAAGCATGTGAAAATTTATCCCTGCGGTTTTGCGTGCGATCAAGACTCTGCCGCTTTGCCGTTGCTGGGGGGGCAACGGCATTTTGCTCGCAGCAGAAAGTCGCACACAAACACTCCCAACGCGGGCAAACCGCAGCCAAAAAGAATTTTGTAAGCGGATTGAACGGATCGAGCGGATAAAGCAAAAAGTTCTATCCCCTATATTCGTAGAACCCGCTTGCCGAAAAGCTTTTGCTTTAAAAAGAGCGATTTTTTATGGATCGGAGGAATCATGCGAACCGTTACAGCGGCAAAGATCGTGTTGTTGGTTTCATGGCTCTCATCTTCAGCCTTCTCTCAGATCACGGTTTCCCAGCAAGACCTTTTGGGCCTGATCGGCCGCACGCAAACTTTCGAAAGCTTGAACACCGGCGGAGCGGAAATCAACATCGGAACCCCGGGCGGCCCGCAGGTGTGGGATTTTACGACGTTCAATTTTCCGTTCAACACACTGCGCGAACAATATCACACGCCGCAAGCTACGCCCTTTGGCGCAAGCTTCCCGGCCGCAAATTTGGCCGTTCAGCTGACGGTCTCGCTGGCAGATACGGTTGCGGTTTATCTCTATGCCGAAATCTCTCCCGAGAACATCGGCATCTTGGGCACGGTGGTGGCCACGCCGAATACTTTGTACGTATATCGCACGAGGTCTTTTACCAATACTTCCGGCTTGCCCATAACTTATGGCAAGAGCTGGCAAACCACGGTGGTGACCACGTTCGAAATTTCCGGACTGATCAACTATGACAGCACGGTGACGCAGAGCACGGTCGATGCGTGGGGCACGGCGCGTTTGCCTTTGGGAGAGATTGCATGCTTGCGGATTCATGACCGCGAGATCAGCTATCAAACCACTTTTTTCAACGGCCAGCCGCTCGCGCGTGATACCTCCTTTTCAACTTCCTACACATGGCGCTCGAAAAATAATTTAGACGTAGCCGCCATTCCCAGCGCCGGCACATTCAATCGGCTCGTGTCTTCGGCGCAAACTGCCGTGAGCGAAGATCAAGCGTCCGCCTTCACGCCTGCGCGCTTCGAGCTGGCGCAGAATTATCCCAATCCTTTCAACCCTTCAACGCAAATCAGTTTTGCATTGCCCTCGGCGCAAAGAGTCACACTCAAAGTTTTCGATCTCTCCGGCAAGGAAATCGCAACGTTGCTGAACGATGCGCACAAAGCTGCGGGTGTTCATGCCCTGAGGTTCGAGGCGCACGCGCTTCCCAGTGGCGTGTATTTCTATCGTGTCAACGCCGGAGAATATGTGGCAACGCGTAAGCTGTTGCTGGTGAGGTAACGCCGTCGATTGGAAGTTCATCCGTTGGCGATTTCTTTTTGATTGCAACTCGTCTTTGTCGGCTTCGTTCTTTTGTAAAAAATAAAAAGTAGACTCGCTAAAGGTTAGTTTGCAACACCACCTCAACGTTGTCATTCCGTGGGAAACTTCCCTAGTGCCGGAGTGAAGGCTTAATTTGAGATTTGTACCCAGTGCGAGGGAAGATCCTTGCAGGATGACAAATATGGAAGGCGCTTAGAACACCCTCTCTAGCATGTCATTTTGGAAGAACCTTCCCTCGTGCTCGGAAGAGACTTTAGCACAAGAGGGTGTCGCAAGCACTAGGAAGCTCCTTACAGGATGACATTGACGAGAGCGTTACAAATTAACCCTGAAGCAGAATACACCGTTACTGCCAAGCACTCATCCGTATCAACTCGGAGAAAGGAAAGCCATGCCTGCATTCGCTGCTAAAAAACTCGCGTGCGCCGCGCTCATGCTCTGCGGCCTGCAGCACTTCCCGTTGCAAGCCCAATCTCAACCTCCCGCAAAGAAACGCCTCGCGGTCGTGGATTTTCAAATTAAAGTCGAGGCCGCGCAAAAAGCCCTCGGCACGGCCATGAGTGATTTGCTCATCGATGCGCTCGTGGAAACCCGGCGCTATTTCATCGTCGAACGCAGCGCCTTGCAAGCCATTCGGCAAGAGCAAATCATGGCGCTCTCCGGCGAGGTTGATGCGGCCACGGGCGCGGAAGTGGGCAAGCTCATCGGCGCGGAGTTTCTCGTCGTGGGCGTAGTGAGCAAGTTTGAAGAGAAGACTGGCGGCGGAGGCCTTGGCGGCTTGGTAAAAGGCTCGGCCTTGGGCGGTGTGGGCTGGTATACTTCCGAGTTGGGTATCACGGTTCGCATCATCGACGCGACCACGGGCGAGATCGTGGCCTCGGAAAAAATCAATCAAAAGGAAAACTCGTTCGGCTTGGTCGCCGTCGCTGCCACTTCAGACGGCGCAGCCGGAGGCGGATTGTTCAAGAGCAAGTCCATGCAAACCGCGATGGAAAAAGCCATTGTCAAGGCCGTTGACGTAATCGGCGAACAAATTCCCGGCGCGGACGACCCCTCTGCTGCCGATTCCACCGGCGCAACGACGATTGACATCACCGCAAAGAATCTTGATTTCGCCACTTCGCGCCTCTTCGCCAAAACCTTGGAAAAGGTCGAAGGCGTCCTAAGCGTGAAGAGCGCTTTCGAAGGCAAAATCGCGAATATCAAAGTGAAATACCAAGGCGCCTCCGAAGATTTCGCCGACGCCCTGCTCGCCACGGAAATGCCCGGCTTCAAACTCAAAATCGAAAGCCTGGCGCCGAAGAAAATTGTGATGAAGATTGAGAAGTGAGGCAGGCAGGGCGTAGTCGGATTTTCGCAAGCGCTAGACTCACGAGTGAATGTAAATTGACATGATTCTAATCAGAAAACTGCGGAGCTATTGAACATGAAAAACACTCTGATACTTTTCATGATGCTTGTTGGAATAAACACGGCATTTGCGCAACAGATTATTTTTCAGGATGGTTTTGAGGGCGGGCAATTCAATCCGAGCTTCTGGACGGCGAGGCCTAGCATTGCAGGCGCGGCCGGCGGTCGCGTGGAAGTTGTAAATTCAATTCCGAACGCGCGGACAGGAACGTTCTCGACTTTCATCGGTCGCACAAGCGACGGCCAGTCAACGACGAACGCGCTTGATCTTCGGCTTGACCTTTCGGGACGGACTCAAGTCGAACTTCGATTCTGGCTGCGAGACTTTTTCGATGAAAACGATACAGACGAGGGACTCTACTTCTCCTCTGATGGCGGTCAAAGCTTCATTCAGGTTGCTACCTTTGGTATCGACAACGAGACCGAAGATATTTATTTAGATCCGCCGCCGATTGATGTCGATGCACTGGCCGCGGCCAAAGGGCTTGCCCTGACCTCGACGTTTGTGATCAGATTTCAGCAAATCGGCACCCGTGATTTCAACGGCTCTGCCGGTGCGGATGGTTTCATCATCGATGACGTGTCGGTGACTGTGCCGCAGGTCGAATACGCGCGGCTTCCGTTTACGGACGGCTTCGAAGACGGAGTTTTTAGGCCGATGTGGCATGAAAGCAATGCTTCTGAACCTGCGATTGGGCAGGTGACGGCGCCGGTGTTCGCGCCCTCACGCCGCGGCGGCCGGGTTGAAGTTGTGAATTCAAATCCCAGCGCTCGAACGGGAACGTTCTCAGCTTTCGTCGGTCGTTCGACGGACGGCGAGCTAACGACAAACGCGCTTGACCTTCGCCTCAACCTTGCCGGGCATACCGAGGTAGAGCTTCGTTATTGGCTCAGAGACTTCTTCGATCAAATCCAGCAGGGAGAAGGGCTCTACTTTTCGGATAACGGCGGCCAATCCTTTGTTCAGGTTGCTCCATTTGATATAGAAAATGAGACAGAAGATGTCTATCTCGATCCCCCTCCTGTGGATGTCGATGCGCTCGCCAAAGCGAGCGGGCTTTCTCTCACTTCAACGTTTGTGATCAGATTTCAGCAGATCGGCTCCAGGGATTTCAACGGCTCTGCCGGTGCGAATGGTTTCATCATCGATGACGTATCGGTGGCGGTGCCGCAGATCGAGTACGCGTTGCTCCCTCTTAATGAAGGCTTCGAGACCGGAACATTCAGGCCGATGTGGCATGAGGGCAATCCTTCGGAACCCGCTGTGGGAGAGGTGACGGCGCCGGTGTTCGCGCCCTCGCGTCGCGGCGGCCGGGTTGAAGTTGTAAATTCCACAAGCAGCGCCCGAACAGGAATGCACTCGGCTTACATTGGCCGGTCAACCGACGGTCAGTCAACGACAAATGTGCTTGATCTACGACTCTACCTTTCAGGCAATACCCAAGTTGAGCTTCAGTTCTGGTTGAAAGATTTCTTCGATGAAACGCAACAGCAAGAAGGCCTTTACTTTTCTGATGATTCTGGGAAGAACTTCGTTCAGGTTCTAGGGTTTGATCCTTCTTCGCGTCCGGACAATCAATACACGCAACAAACCGTTGACGTTGATGCTTTGGCGGCAGCGAATGGGCTGACTCTTTCATCAACCTTCGTGATCAGATTCCAGCAGATCGGGACCGGTGATTTCAACGGCTCCGGCGGTGCAGATGGTTTCATCATCGATGACGTATCGGTTAATGGGAACTCGACATCGATTCTCGAAGAAAATGATGTTGTGCCATCGGTTTTCATAGTTTATCAAAACCACCCCAACCCCTTCAACCCCTCAACCCAAATCTCCTTCGCCCTGCCCTCGGCGCAAAAGGTGACGCTTAAAGTTTTCGATCTCACCGGCAAGGAAGTGGCCACGCTGTTGCGCAACGAGCAGAAAGCTACGGGCGTGCATACCATGACGTTTGATGCGCAACATCTTCCCAGCGGAATTTATTTGTACAGATTGCAGGCAGACGAATTTGTGGAGACGAAGCGGATGGTTTTGCTCAGATAAAGTAAAGAGTAGATTGCAAAGGGAAGGGTATCCTCCCTATGCGAATGGGATTGAGAACGGGTAGGGGCACTAGGCCGCGGCAAGCAGCTCCGGCAAGGGGGGAGCCGGCGCCGCGAAAGCCAGCTCGGCGAGCAAAACTTCGCTCACGGGAGGCTGCGAGAGGGTTTGCAAAACCGCGCTTTGGATTTCAGGAGATTGCCGGCGCAGCCGGTCGAGTTCCAGCCGGAGCGGAGAATGGCCGAGACGCAACAATTGGGCGGGAAAGAGCACGGTCATTCCAATCGCGGTGGGGTGGTGGCCGCCATTCTCCTTGCCGAGGTCAAGCCGGAAAATCAAGTTCACGCTCAATTCCACCGTGACGGTGTGCTCGCTCGCGCCAAAGGAGATATAAAGAACGTCGGCCTCCCGGTCGTAATGATAATTTGTTTTGTTCATCGCAAGCTCGGGATGGTTCGAGGCCTCCGTAATATGTGACCAGCGCTCATGAGTGAGGTAAATCTCGTTGTCATAGCGATCACGTTGCGTCCAAAGCTTGCCATCCGGCATAATGAACGAGGCTCGCAGTTATTTGAAGCTGCCGGTTTGATTTTTTCTGTCGATGGGCAGTAAAGTAACGAAACCAGCATAGAAAGGCAAGCGCGAGATCGAATCACCTTTGCGCAGCCTCCAGCGCAAAAGGTGACGCTCAAGGTTTTCGATCTCACCGGCAAGGAAGTGGCCACACTGCTGCGCAACGAGCACAGGGCTGCGGGCGTGCATGCAATAGCGTTCGAGGCGCAACATCTTCCCAGCGGCGTTTATCTGTATCGCTTGCAAGCGCGTGATTTTGTGGAGACGAAGAGAATGGTTTTGATCAGATAAAAGTCATGCGGATTTTCAACCTTTGGAGACAAGCTATGACGCGATCTTGGTTGTCGAAATTCACCCTGCTTACCCTTCTCTGCTTTGGCTGTTCATCGAACTCAAACGATCCTACACAGTTGCTCGGGCTGTGGCGCGATGAGACCGGTTTTATGCGGGTGGAATTTTTTGAAGACGGAACCTATGCCGGACGCGACGGCAAAAAGCACGCTTGGAAACTGCTTGATGAAGACGGGTATATTTTGATGGACGATCTGAGAACGGCGTTCACGATGCAAAACGATACTCTCATCCTTATGCCTGAGCCGCAAAAAGGCCTGCGACTGCAAGGGCAAACCTTCCGGCGTTATACCGAGCATGAATTAAAAAGCTACCGGCAAGATCGGCAAATTACCTACGCGCTTCACCAAGCCAGTTCCAGCGGCGACGTCAATGCTCTAAAAGCGCTGCTCGACAAAGGGGCGTATGTCAACACGGTGAGTGAAGGTTACTCGCCGCTGTTTCTGGCGATCCATGACGGGCATACCGAAGCCGTGCGCCTGCTGCTGGAGCGAGGCGCGAACCCCAATTTGACCGACATTAACAGCGGACATCGTGCGGCATTGCACTTTGCGAGCGAATACAACCGGACGGAGATTGCAAAAATTTTGCTCGTGCATGGCGCTGATCTTCATAGAAAAACAAAATACACCGGTGAAACGCCGCTGGTTATGGCCGTTGTGCGCCGGCATTTCGAGCTCGCCGAAATGCTGTTGGAAAAAGGAGCGAACATAAACGATCAAAACGCCGAGGGCAATACGGCTCTGCACGTCGCGGCTTCGAGATATGACAATGTCACGACTAAATTTTTGCTCGACCACGGCGCGAACGTGAATCTCAAAAATAAATGGGAAAAAACGCCGTTAGGACAGTTGTCCGAGCGTGAACGTGTCGCCGAAGCCGCCAAATTATTGGTTGCTGCCGGGGCCACAGAATAAATGTTTGGCCTTATTGTCGCCCTCCCGGCTGCGGAAATGCCCGGTTTTAAGCTCAAAATCGAAAGCTTGGCGACAAAGAAGATTGAGAAGTGAGGGGACGATCAATTCGCCGCGATGCCAATACCCAACTTCGGAGCGCATGATGAAAACGATCTTTGCATACACAAACATGAAACGCCTGCTTTCTTGCTGCGCCGTCGTTGTTCTGCTTGGCGCACAAAGTCTCAAAGCGCAGTGGGTACAAACCAATGGGCCTTACGGAGGCGAGATTAACTGCCTGGCTGCGAACGGCTCAAATCTCTTTGCCGGAACGGAGGGCAACGGCGTGTATCTTTCCATCAACAATGGCGCAAGCTGGACTGCGGTTAATGCCGGTCTAACGAACGGTTATGTCCATTCTCTCCTTGTAAGCGGCTCGAAGCTCTTCGCGGGAACAATAAGCGGCGTGTATCTTTCCACGGATAACGGGGCAAGCTGGACCGCCACTAATGCTGGTTTGGAAAGCGTGACTGTCAATGCGCTTGCCGTAAATGGCCCGACTCTTTTTGCGGGAACAGATGACGGCGTGTTTCTTTCCACCAACAACGGTGCAAGCTGGACCATCGTCAATACCGGCTTGTCGAATACTGGTATCAATACTCTTATTGTAAACAATTCGAATCTCTTTGCGGGAACGGATGACGGCTTGTTTCTTTCCACCAACAACGGCACAAGTTGGACCGCAGTCAATAACGGCTTGACGGATACTCAGGTTTATGCTCTTGCCGCAAACGGATCGAATCTCTTTGCCGGCACTGATGCCGCCGGCGTGTTTCTTTCCACCAACAATGGCACGAGTTGGGCCGCGATCAATAATGGTTTGTTCGTGACAAGCCGAACCGTCCTTTCTCTTGCCGTGAACGGCCCGAATCTCTTTGCCGGAATGGATAGTGGCGGCGTGTTTCTTTCCACCAATAATGGCGCGAGTTGGACTGCTGTCAATAACGGTTTGACGAGCAAGGTTGTTCGAACGCTTGCCGTGAGCGGTTCGAATCTTTTTGCAGGGACGGCCAGGCGTGGTGTTTTTCTTTCCAGCAACAACGGCACAAACTGGGCCGCAGTCAATGACGGCTTTGCCAACTCTTATGTTTTCACCCTCGCTGCACAGGGATCATATCTCTTCGCAGGAACCGATCGCGGCGTGTCCTTTTCCACCGATAACGGCACAAGCTGGACAGCCGCCAATATCGGCTTGCCGGAAACTTTGGTTCATTCTTTTGCTGTAAACGGTGATCGTCTCTTCGCAGGAACTTCTCATGGCGGCGTGTTACTTTCGACCGACAACGGTGCGAGCTGGACCAGCGTCAATGCCGGTTTGACTAGCACTGTCATTTCGTCCTTAGCCGTGGGCGGATCGAATCTCTTTGCGGGAACTGTGGGCGGCGGCGTTTTTCTTTCTGCCAACAACGGCACAAGCTGGGCCGCTGTCAATAACGGCTTGACGAATACCTTGATTTTATCTCTTGCTGCAAACAATTCACTGCTCTTTGCAGGAACCGTCGCCGGCGTATTTCTCTCCACCGACAAAGGCACAAACTGGATCGCCGCCAATACCGGCCTGACGAGTATGCTTATCTATTCTCTTGTCATACACGGCTCAAATCTCTTTGCGGGAACAGATGACGGCGTTTTTCTTTCCACCAATAGCGGCGCAGTTTGGATCGCCGTCAATAATGGCTTGCCAGACGCGAGCGTATCTTCTTTTGACGTTATCGGCTCGAAACTCTTTGCCGGAACCATTGGCGTGTTTACTTCCGACAACGATGGCGGAAGTTGGGCTGATGTCAGCACCGGCTTACTGGCCACCGGTGTCATTTCTTTTTCTGAAATCGGCTCGAATATTTTCGTTGGGACTGGTAGTCACGGCGTGTGGCGGCGCCCGCTCTCAGAAATCGTTACCGCAGTTGAAGAAGATTTCAATGAAGTACTTTTCGATTTTGTGCTGGAACAAAACCACCCCAACCCCTTCAATCCTTCTACCCAAATCTCCTTCGCGCTGCCCTCGGCGCAAAAGGTGACGCTCAAGGTTTTCGATCTCACCGGCAAGGAAGTGGCCACGCTCCTGCACAACGAGCACAAAGCTGCGGGCGTGCATGCGATGACGTTTGATGCGCAACATCTTCCCAGCGGGGTTTATTTGTATCGCTTGCAAGCGGGCGAGTTTGTGGAGACGAAGCGGATGCTGCTGGTTCGATAGCTCGAAAACAAAAATGCCGGGCTCGTGTTTGCGAGCCCGGCATTCTTGTGCTTTCCCTGCATCTCTGCAGCGGAGTTTAATAGCCGGGAAAAATCCCTTGAACTTGTCTGAGTAGACGTTTATACTATTCCGCAGATGGAACGGCAATCGCCAAACAAAAAACAATTCGAGGCGCGCTTGATTCAATTGCTGCGGCGCCGCTTTGAAGAGGCCCAACTCAAAGTGGAGGATCACTTCGCCGTCGGCGAGTTGCCGATGGAGATCGACTTGATCGCGAGCTTCGAGCGTGGCGAGGTTGCGAATGTGCCGCCGCTCTTCCATTACTTTCGGCGGCATAATGTCATCGAAATCAAAACCGAAGCGGATCCTCTCAAGATCGGAGATTTACAAAAGCTTCAAGCGTATGCCTGGCATTACATGGAAAAGGAGGTAGTCGTACTCATGGCCCTCAATATTAGAGAAGAAGCGATGTCCAAGTTCATCGATGCCTTGGGCCGCAAAAGAGTAACCGCCGCGCTCAGTGAAGAAGATTTGCTCACCGCCGTGAAAGGGAAAGAGCGACTTTTGAAAGCGCTGCTGGCGCAATTGGAGCCGGAGCAACTGCGGAATTTGGTTGCGGAAGTCGGCCGGGGGGGCTGAGGCGGGGCGATTTTGCGCCGGTCGTGCAAACGGGAGGGTTTGAAGTGAGCAAACGGTCGGTCGTCATTCCTTGCCGAGTCTAAAAAACAAAAACGCCGGGCTCGCGTTCGCAAGCCCGGCTTTTACGTAATGACTACGAATGACCAATGACAAATAATCGGTTTGGGAGAGAAAAATTTTGAAGCCGGCTTCACGGCGTTTATTTTTCTGAAAAAATGCTCCCCACCGCTACGCTGAATCCCGGCAGCACCTCTCCGCCTTCCAACTGATCTTCGAGTGTGAGCACGGCAACCTCCGAAAAACTTTGATAGACATGAATGGTTTTCGTTTTGGGGTTGATCACCCAAACCAGACGCACGCCCGCACGGAGGTAGTCTTGCACCTTTTCTTCAATCCTCGTCCAGCGGTCATTGGGCGACACGATCTCCACCGCGAGATCGGGCGGGATCGCTAAGAACTCATCGAACTCCGAGATGAGCGCGAGCCGTTCTTTGGCGATAAAAGCAAAGTCCGGCGCGCGCACGGTGTCGGGATTGTGTGAAATGATGAAGCCTGTCTCCGCGCCAAAAATTTCGCCCAACTCATGATCTTCAACATAATCTCCGACGATTCTACCGATGAGAATAGCGTATTTGCCGTGTCTACCGCCTGCGGGACTCATGGGAATGAATTCTCCTGCGATAAGTTCACCGGGCCGATCATCGCCAAGCTGCAGCAACTCTTCTGCTGTCATCAAATTCGGCATATTATCTCCTGAAATTAAAGCGTAAGTCCGAGCTTTGTCCAAATGACCATGAATGACCCAATGACCTTCCTCACCCAATCTCCCGCACCCACCCCAAGAGATCTTCCCGCATCTGTAATTGAATCCCCACCAACATGTCCCACAGCTGGCGCACGGTTTTCATTTTATCCAGGTCGAAGGTGCGCGTTTCGCCGTTGTGATAGATCGTGACGATGGGCGTAATCACTGCCGCGTTGCCGGTGCAGAACACTTCGGCGATCTCTTTGGGGTTCATCACTTCTTGCACGCTCAAGCGGCGTTGCTCGACTTTGATGCCCATCTCCTTTGCGAGCATAATCACCGAATCGCGCGTGACGCCGGGGAGAATGCTGTTCGATTGCGGGCTGACGAGCGTGCCTTCGGGCGTGACCGCGAGAAAGTTCGCGCCGGAAAATTCTTCGAGGTACTTGTTGTGTACGGCATCGAGATAGAGCACGTCGTTGAACGGCTCTTCGCTCACGCGCACGGGCTTGTCATTCGCCCAATCATAGCCGCGGCGCGCGAGCTGCGTGGGCAAGAGCCCCGAAACATAATTGCTCGCGGCTTTCGTGTTGCCGGTGCCGCCGGGCGCGGCGCGATGGAACGAGCGCGTGATGAGCACGCGCATGCCGCTCACCGAATAATACGCGCGCACGGGCGAAGTATAAACCAAAAAGAGATGATCTTTCGCGGGCCGCACGCCGAGCTGCGGGCCGTGCCCGAACAATAACGGCCGAACGTACAGGCACATCGGATTGCGTGTTTCCCACGCCCAATTCGCCGCATGAAACGGCGGAATGAATTCGCGATTCGCCAACGCGGTCTGCGCCATCGCCTCAATGAACATGTCGACCGGAACTTTGGGCAAGAGCACACGGGCTGCGGATTTTTGTAACCGTTTCGCATTCATTTCCGGGCGAAAGAGCACGACGCGATTCTTCGCAGAGAGAAATGCTTTGCTGCCTTCGAAAACCGCCGGGCCGTAGTGCAACGCGCACGTGGCCGGGTGTAAAGCGAGATTGCGCAACGGCACGACGGGATTCGCGCCGACGCTGCGCCAGTGGTTTTCTTCAAAAGCATCCGAATAATATTTTTCATAACCGACCTCGAAGCAGCGCTCGGGCCAGTGCATGCGCTCGTCCGGATCTTCACTGGTCACGTGACAGGCGAGATACATGGCTTTGGTTTTATAAGCATCGAAGGCGAGCTTGTTAAAATCGGGCGCCGCTAGCTTGCGTAGCGGAACGGTAATCGCGCCGTTGCTTTCTTCGACGTTGACGGTGGTGGGTAGGTATGCGATCATGAGAATAGCCTCGCGGCGATATGCGCTCTTGCACGATCAAAGAGAAGGGTTCAGGGCAGAAGCACAAGTTGATCGTTGCGCAGAGCCTGTGAGCAAACTTGTTTGTCCGAGTGAATTGGAGGTCCTTGTCAAGTTGACGGCCCCCTCTCGTTGTCATTCTAAAAGAATCTTTTTATGTGCTTGGGACAAGACCCAAATGGACTCCAATCCCAGCGCTAAAAAAGTTTCCTTCTGAATGACACGCTTAAAGTTACTGCAAAACTTGAACATCATGTTGCGGTATCAGACTGTGCGTAAATTCGTTTTCCAGCCGCGTTGTTTCCATGCCGAACCCGACGGCATCGTCGCGCCGTTCTGCGGCGGAGCGAGCGTTTGCGTACGCGTTTCTTGTTCGAGTACGACGGCCAAAGCAGCGACGGCTTGCAGCTTTTTCCAATCGTGATGCTCGTCGCCCTGCAACACAGCTTCATTTCCCATGAAGTAATTCGGCACGAAGTGCGTGTCGAAATCGCCCGCGCAAAATTTTTCGTGCTGCAAAACCCACAGGCAAAACGGAATCGTGGTTTTCACGCCGCCGATTTCATATTCGCGCAACGCGCGGCGCATGCGGCGAATCGCGTCGTCACGATCCGCGCCCCACGCGATGAGCTTCGAAATCATGGGATCGTAATACACCGAAATCTCGCCGCCTTCATACACGCCGCTGTCTTCGCGCACGCCGAAGCCGTCGGGTTTGTGGAGATGCGTGATGCGACCGATTGCGGGAATGAAGTTGTTCTCCGGGTCTTCGGCATAGATGCGGCACTCAATCGCATGGCCGTTCAGCTTCACTTGGTTTTGCTCGAAAGGCAACTTCCCGCCCGCCGCAATCTCAAGCTGCAGCTTCACCAAATCGAGACCCGTGACCATTTCCGTGACCGGATGCTCCACTTGCAGCCGCGTGTTCATTTCCAAAAAATAGAACCGGCGATTTTTATCAACAATGAACTCGATCGTGCCCGCATTGACGTAGCCGCAACTCTTCACCGCCGCCACCGCAGCCTCGCCCATTTGCCGCCGCATCTTTTCATCCAACAAAGAAGAAGGCGCTTCTTCAATCACTTTTTGATGGCGGCGTTGAATCGAGCATTCGCGTTCGCCGAGATGAATCGCGTTGCCGTGACTGTCCGCAAAAACTTGAAACTCGATATGACGCGGCTGCTCAACGTATTTTTCGAGATAAACCCGGCCGTCGCCGAAAGCGGAGCGCGCTTCTGAAGAGGCCGTGCGAAAGAGCGGCGCCAAATCTTCCGGCTTATGAACGAGCCGCATGCCTTTGCCGCCGCCGCCGGCCGCGGCTTTGAGTAAGACGGGATAACCAATATCTTGCGCGATCTCCTGTGCCGCATCGATGTCTGCGATAGGCTCGAGAATGCCGGGCACGATGGGCACGCCGGCGCTCTTCATTAATTTGCGCGCGGCCGTTTTATCGCCCATTTTGCGCATTGCCGAGCCCGGCGGGCCGATGAACACGAGCCCCGCGTGCATGACCGCATCGGCGAACTCCGGATTCTCGGAAAGAAAACCATAGCCGGGATGAATCGCTTCCGCGCCGCTTTGTTTAGCGACCGCGAGGATTTTTTCCTGCACGAGATACGATTCGCGGCCGGGCGCCGGGCCGATATGATAAGCTTCGTCCGCCATGCGCACGTGCAAAGCAAGACGATCGGCCTCAGAAAACACCGCAACGGTGCGAATGCCCAACTCGCGGCAAGTGCGAATGACGCGCACCGCAATCTCGCCGCGATTGGCGATGAGGATCTTTTTGAACATGTCAGCTTGCTTGGCCTTCTTTCGTCTGAAGCGATGCCAAGCTTTTCAAAATAATTTCTCGCAACGCCTGCGCTTCCTGCATCGCGCGCGAAACGTTTTCGTGTGTGATCTCCAGCTCATGCGTTTCGGCCGGGTATCTTTCTTCGAGGTAATACTGTTCGACGCGTTGGCACAACTCGGCAAACTTTACCAGCGCAGGCTCATGAACGCTTGCTTCGCGCAACAGCTTCGTCGTTTCATGCGTCTTCTGCAGCTCCCAACCATGCGCCAAAAGAAAAGCTTTGAGATATTTTTCCAACGCTTGCTGCAAGCGAAACGCGGCGTCTTCATCATCGCTTTCATTCAGTCTTTGCGTCGCGCGCTTCCAATCTTTCTCTGCCACATGCAGCCAATCGAGCGGATAGAGCGAATCTTTTCTTTGTTTTGCCATTGCCACCCACTCCTTGTCGCATTGATAATCGGGATCTCGGTATAGCTCAATCCCGCGTTCCAAAATTTGCTGAATGAACTGATCTCCTCTTGCGAGACGCTGCCGCACTCGTTCCGGCGTGTATAACAACGATTGCACGGCAAAATAACCGGACTCATTCTCTAATAACGTGCTCTTCATCATCGTGCGCTCTGCGGCTTGCTTGACGATGAACAAATCAATATCGCTATCGGGCCGCGCCGCGCCCGAGACCTGCGAGCCGAACAAAATAATTTGCTCCACACCCGGCTCTTGCGCCAAACGCGCGGCCATTTGTTCGATGAGCGGCCGAAGCGGATTGCGCGCAAACGTTTCCGAACGCTTTGCGTCCGGAGCTGCTTTATTGCCGGTGATGGTTTCCATAAGAAACTCCGAAATTTCCGCGCCTCGCGCTTTTCATCAATCCAATACTCCACGACGCCATCAATCCAACCCCGCAATAAAGCTCTCCAACGCCTCTTCCTCATTATCGAAACTCTCGATCACGTTATCGAGCTTGGCGATTTTGATGAGTGTGAGCACGCGCGGCTGCAAGTTGCAAAGTTTGAGGCTGCCTTGGGACAAACGCATTTGGCGGATGCCGAACAAAATCGCGCCGAGGCCGGAGCTGTCGGAGTAATCCACTTTTTTCATATCGAGCAGAACTTTGCTCTGCGGGATTTTGGCGAGCACGAGCAAATCCGCTTTCAGCTCGGAGGCGAAGTGCATGTCCAAACGCGCCTCTTCCAGGCGAATGACGGTCACGTCGTTCTTGGTTTCGGTTGTAAATTTCATGGGTGCTCCCTTGACGTTCTCGCAACCCCGAAGCTTCGGGGTTGCATTTTAATAGCAGCCACACTTTGAAACCTCGGCCCAGCCGAGGTTGGAACACTTTGCGGGCGTCCACGCGTTGCCCATCAAAGAGGAATGTTGCCGTGCTTCTTCGAAGGATTCTTCGCGACTTTATTCTCCAACATCTGCAAAGCCGCAATCAGTTTGGGCCGCGTTTGCGCGGGCTCGATCACGTCGTCGATATAACCGCGCTCCGCGGCGATGTACGGGTTCGCAAACTTCTCGCGATACTCCTGCTCTTTCTGCGCCATCATGGCTTCGGGGTTTTCGGAAGACTCGATCTCTTTCTTGAAGATGATTTCCACGGCGCCTTTCGGACCCATCACAGCGATCTCCGCGCTCGGCCACGCATAGTTCACGTCGCCGCGAATGTGTTTCGAGTTCATCACGTCATATGCGCCGCCGTAGGCTTTGCGCGTGATCACGGTAATCTTCGGCACCGTGGCCTCGCAATAAGCATAGAGCAGCTTCGCGCCGTGTTTGATGATGCCGCGCCATTCTTGCTCGGTTCCCGGCAGAAAGCCCGGCACATCTTCAAACGTCACGAGCGGAATGTTGAACGCATCGCAGAAGCGTACGAACCGCGCAGCTTTGAGTGATGAGTCGATGTCCAACACGCCCGCAAGCACTGCGGGTTGATTGGCAACAAATCCAACGGACTTGCCCGCGAGACGTCCGAAGCCCACGACAATGTTCGCGGCATATTGCTCGTGAACTTCCAAGAAATCGCCGACATCCACCACGCGCGTGATCACTTCTTTGATGTCATAAGGCTTGTTGGGATTTTCCGGCACGAGGGTGTTCAGCGTTTCCTCTTGGCGATTGAGATCGTCAGCACATGTGCGGTTGGGAGTCTCTTCGCAGTTGTTCTGCGGAATGAAACTGAGCAAGCGGCGAATATTTTGCAAGCACGCGACTTCATCCGCCGCGAGAAAATGCGCAACGCCGCTCTTCGTCGCATGCGTGTTCGCGCCGCCCAACTCTTCGAACGAAACGTCTTCGTGCGTCACGGTCTTCACGACGTTCGGCCCAGTGACGAACATATAGCTCACGTTCGGCACCATGAAAATGAAATCGCTGATCGCCGGCGAATACACTGCGCCGCCCGCGCACGGCCCGAGTATCGCAGAGATTTGCGGGACCACGCCGCTCGCGAGCGTGTTGCGCAGAAAAATGTCCGCGTATGCGCCGAGACTCACCACGCCTTCTTGAATGCGCGCGCCGCCGGAGTCGTTCAACCCGACAATGGGCGCGCCGTTCTTCATCGCGTGATCCATGATTTTGCAAATCTTCGCGCCGTGCGCTTCCGAAAGCGAGCCGCCGAGCACCGTGAAATCCTGCGAGAAAACATATACGAGCCGGCCGTCGATGCGGCCATAGCCGGTCACCACGCCGTCGCCTAAAAATTTTTGCTTCTCCAAACCGAAATCGCGCGAGCGATGCTGCACGAGCATGTCCAGTTCTTGAAAGCTGCCCTCATCGAGCAGAATGTCGAGCCGCTCGCGCGCGGTGAGCTTGCCGCGTTCGTGCTGTTGCGCGAGGCGCTTTTCCCCTCCGCCCAAAAGCGCTTTGCTTTTCAAAGAACGTAGGTGTGCAATCTTTTCGGAATTGGTCATAGCCTCTTAAAAGTGGAATCGTGCAAAAAAATTTCACGCAAAGACACAGAGCCGCAAAGAAACTCTGCTGGTTCTCTGCGTCTTCGCGGCTTTGCGTGAGGCTGTCTGTTGATAAACTCGTCTTTCCGCTTTGAAAATAGTGCGAGCAGTATAACCAAGCATGCCAAAAAAAGCAAAGACTTTTCCGTAAAAGGCAAAGGCATCGTGATCATGAACCTCAGCTATCTATGGCGAACGCATGGGCGAGGCCGCAGAGTTGGAAAGCACGTACAAAGCCCTCGGCGATTTTTTCAAACAGAAGTGCCAAGGCCACACCGGCTACGTCTTCACCGGCAACTCCGAACTGGCCAAACGCATCGGCCTGAAAACCAAACGCCGCATTCCGTTTTTTAATGGGGAGATTGAGTGTCGGTTGTTGGAGTTTGAAGTGTATGAGGGGACGAAAATCTTTCACACGGAGAAAACAGAGTAAACAGAGCTTACAAAGCCGAAGTGCGTTTGCTCTCTCTGTTTGCTCGGTTTTCCCTGTGTTAATCTTTTGATTTGCGGCTAATTATCCTGGCAAGGAGAGCTACACAAAACTTCCTGCTTGCTTTTCGCGATATTCTTCTGCAAATATCTCACCGTATTTGACGGACTTCCCGCCCTTGACATAAAACGTCTCTATAACTTTGGGCTAATGAGCGAACATGGCCGGCACAATCGTATCGCACTACAAAATCATTCGGGAGATTGGGAGCGGAGGGATGGGCGTGGTTTATGAGGCCAAAGACCTCAAGCTCGGCCGCGCCGTGGCATTGAAGTTTCTGCGGACGGATTCCAAATTCAACCCGGTCGCGCTGCAAAGATTCCGACAGGAAGCGCAAGCCGCCTCCGCGCTCGACCATCCCAACGTCTGCACGATCTACGAAATCGATGAGACCGAAGACGGCGCTCCTTTTATCGTGATGGCGCTTTACGAAGGCGAGTCATTGCAAGGTTGCATTGCAAGGAAGCGATTTTTAGAAGTTGATGAAGCCCTCGACATTCTCCTTCAAATTACCAAAGGCCTTGCGCAAGCGCATGAGCGCAACATCTTCCACCGCGACCTTAAACCCGCAAACATTTTCATAACGAAAGACGGCGCCGTCAAAATTCTAGATTTCGGTTTGGCCAAACTGGCTGGAACTCAAAAACTGACGCGCTCCGGCGCCGTGTTGGGAACGACACCCTACATGGCGCCGGAGCAGATTCAAAACGACATCGTCGATCGTCGAGCGGACATTTGGTCGCTCGGCGTTCTTCTATTTGAGATGCTGACGGGCGAGCTGCCGTTTGAAGGCGAGTACGACCAATCATTGATGTATGCGATTGTCAACAAGGAAGCCAAATCGGTCAAAGCATTGCGCAGTGAAGTAGAAGACAAGCTGGCGGAATTGCTCGAACGCGCTTTGATGAAAGACCCGGCGATGAGGTATCAGCATGTTGTCGAGCTGCAAGAAGAGTTGGCGAGTTGCACCAGTTTGTCGCAATCGACCGTTGGTGTTGCGACACGGGCTGAAAAGAAGAAAAGCGTTTCCGCTTCATCAACTTTTTCACTGCAACTTGCACTGCTGATCATTTCCCTGGTTTTGACCGCAATCGTCATCAGCCTGTTTCCTCTCAAAATTTGGCGCACGAATACCTTGCACCGCGAGCGCGTTCTTACCATAGGCGGCATCGCCGTGCTCTTGCCGGAAGATCACAGCCATATCATCGATCCCGTTGGAAGAATCAATTATGACGAATTACTCAAGTGCAAAAGCTCCGATCCGGAGAGGCTGAATAGTTTGCGACCTTATCTCACTGAAATGGCTGCGAATCACTTTTGGCAGCTCGACACCTGGGTCGATCGCATGGTCTACGGTTTTTTTGACCGAATTGATGACCAGAGTTTTTGGAACACCCTGGGCTGCATGCTCAATGCTTGGCTGCTGGTGCTCTGCGTGACGCGCCTTGAAAGAAGCAGCAAAAGTTGTTATCGCGCCGCGGCCGCAGTTCCCAAATCTTTTTATGGGCTGTGGCTGGCGTTGCTTGCGGCGTGGATTGGCGCAACCGTTTTTGATCATAGCACTAAAACGCACGGGGCGCATTATGGCGGCTTTTGGACTTCGGATTTCATCCCTGAAGTTAGGATGACGCAGATTATCGATATGTCGCTTTTCTTCGCCGGTGCAGTCGCCGCGGCGTATTTGTTTCTGCTCAAAATTCACCTCGTGCGCACGATGGCGGCCGCGAAGTTCCGCCATTTTTTCGCGGGCAAAGAATATCTCCAAGCGTGGGAGTTTCTGCTCAATTCCAGCTACTTTGCTTTCATGCTCGTCAGCACTATGGTGATCGCGATTCAATACCTGTTTGAAGGCCTGATTTATCCTTTGGAAAAGGGCCGCTACATGATGGTCGTTATCGTTTATCACTTGCCTTTTTTAGCCGTCACCGCGATGGCGTGGAGCATGACGCGTCACGAGATCGATTACAAAATCGCTGGCTTTCCGCTGACGATTTTTTGGATCTCCGCGAATAAAAAGGCGGGATAAGCGAATAGGTCGTTTAAAATGACTTCGGTGTTTTTTAAAAGCAAAACCATTACCGGCAAAACGATTAAAAAATAGTTTTGCCGGTAATGGTTTGGGCTTTGAAGAGGTGCTTTGCTGTCAATCGTTTTGTCTTAATGGTTGCAGCTTTGTTTGCGTTGCTGCGGTGAAGTTCACTTGGACATGAAACAGCATGAATCCCCAAGGCCCCGAAAACATTCTCGCGCTTGCTGCCGCCCTCAACCAGCAAAACGACGCCGAGCAGATGCTGAAAATCGTGGCGCAGCACGCGGCCATGGCCCTGCACGCCGAGGCCGCGCTCGTGCTTTTGATCAACCCGCAAACGCGCCAAACCGTGAAGACCGTGGTGCGCGAGGGGTATGCCGAAGAGGATCGCAAATATCGCCACATTCACGATCAACTTTGCGGCTGGATTTTAGAGAACCGCGTGCCGCTTCTCGTTGAAAATCTCGGGGCTGACCCACGCTTCCCGAGCGTTCGCTTGGGAGATTTGAAGTTTCATGCCGCGGCCGGAGTTCCGCTTGCAGTTGAAAAAATCCTGCTCGGCGCGCTGCTCGCAGTCAATCTTCACAGCGAGCGTATTTTTGCAAATGAGGACGCGGCCTATCTAGAAAAGGTCGCGCTCATCGCCGCGCCCTATTTGCGCAATGCTCAAAAAATAAGAGACTACTTTGAATCGCCTCTTCCGCAAGCCGCACTCTTGTCGAAGTTCAACGATCTCGGCTTGCTCGGCAAGTCCGAAGCTTTCATCACCGTGCTGAAAGCCGTCGAAGCCGCAGCGCGCTGTGAGGTGCGCGTGGTTTTGGAAGGCCGCAACGGAACCGGCAAAGGCTTGATCGCGCGCGCTATTCACCAGTTGAGCGCGCGGCGCGAAAAGGATTTCAAGGCGATTGACTGCGGCGCCATTCCTGAAAACCTCATCGAAAGCGAGTTGTTCGGCCACGTCAAAGGCGCATTCACCGGCGCGATCAAAGACCGCAAAGGCCTTTTATTGGAGGCGCACGGCGGCACGCTCTTTCTCGATGAAATCAACAACCTGCCGTTGAGCATGCAGGTGAAGCTGCTGCGCGTGTTGCAGGATCACGAAGTGCGTCCGCTGGGCAGCAATGAAATCCAAAAAATCGACGTGCGCCTCATCGCTGCCGCGAGCGTTTCGTTGAAGCAAATGGTGGAACAGGGCGCGTTTCGCGAAGACTTGTATTATCGTTTGAACGTCTTCCCGCTCAGAGTTCCTTCTTTGGAGGAACGTAAAGAAGACGTTCCGCTGTTGGCGAATGCGTTCTTGCTGAAGTTTGCTGCGCAACAAAACAAGCGCGCACAGAGTTTTCACGAGGAGATGATCGATTTCTTGAAGGTGCGCCCATGGCCCGGCAACGTGCGCGAGCTGGAAAATTTCGTCGAACGCCTCGTTGCTATCACGCCCGAGAGTTTGGAGATCATTACGCCTGCAAATCTTCCCGACGATCTCAAAGAGGAATTCCAGCGCATCGACTTCGACGCCGCGTACGCCACCGCCGGTCTTGATGAGCGTGTTGCAGCATTCGAAAAAGAAATCATTCTGCGCGCGCTGCTCAAGCACAACTGGAAGCAAGCCAAAGCCGCGCGCGAACTGAAGATTTCGCCGCAGGCCTTGCGGTACAAATTGGAGCGGCTGGAGATACGCATGCCTTCATAAAAAAATCTTTATCGCTAAATCCCCGCGAAACAACTCCTCGACGCAACGTCAAATTCTCTTTATACTTTTCACCCGCCATATCTGCTGCAAGCTTTTCACCCCGCCTCGTTAATCCAAAAAATCCAACCTCGTTTTTGCCTTCCGGCTCTGGCATTCGGTTTGACAATGAAAGGAGCAAATCAGTACGCTTGAAACGGCGAGCCGCGCATTGAAGGAAAGAATCGTCCTTTTCGATCTCCGTGACGAAAACCGGTAAGACGATCGACGGCTTTGTCTGGGCGAAAAAACTTTACCGCGCCGGGTTCGCCGGTGCTCATTTCACATAAAGCTCTAACGACTAAATCAACGTTCTACAAAAAAACTTTTCTTTTGGAGGGCGATCCCATGCGATCCCGTTATTCTTCTTTTAGGCAGGAGTTATTTCTCTGCATCATTCTTTTGGCGTTGCTGGGCTGCAAAGACAAATCGCCGAACGAACCGCAAGCCGATACGCAAGCCCCGAACGTCAGCATCACGAACCCGGCCGGCAACGCCACCGTCACGGGCGTCGTTACGATTCGCGCGAATGCCATGGACAACGTGGGCGTGACCAAAGTCGAGTTTCTCATCGACGGCGTTCTCAAAAGCACGGACAACGGTGCGCCGTGGGAGTTCGGTTGGGATTCCGAAGGCGAGGGCGACGGGAACCACACCATTCTTGCCAAAGCATATGATGCCGCAGCGAATGTCGGCTCTTCGTCCGTCGTCAATGTGACCGTGCAAGTTCCTTTGGACCTCACGTTCTCGAACGCCGTCTACACCGATATTTCCCTGAATGTGTCCGGTCAAGGCTCGCAAACGATTCCACCCGGAGGAAGTTTTACTTACAAGTTTCAAAGCAATCCCGGTTCGGTAAGTTATTCCGCCTCCACTTCCGGCAAAACGGCGCAAGGCGGACAGGTAGGATTACTCATAACCTGGAATTACACCATCGACGTTTCGGGCAAGCGCTTCGAGTCCGCGCAGCTCATCACCAATCCGGATCTTTTCTTTATTTATATTCGCAATGCGGGAACGGTCCGGCTCACGCCGTTTTATGTGAACTATGGCTTGGTGGATCAAACCCGCGACAATATTCTGATTCCACCGGACGGCGCCACGTATCGCACCGGCTATTATAAAGCCTACGCCAACACCGAAGTTCGAGCGTACCACGAGCCCAATCCTTTCTTTTATTCCTATTGGACGCAAGGCAGTAATTTCCGCTTGCCTTTCACCACGAACCAATTCGTTACGCTCGTGAACAACTCATTGGCCGGAACGCAAGCGGGGAGTGGCGAGCAAGCCGAGATTAGCGAGCGTGCGCCCGAGCTTCTTATTTCATCCGCGCCGCCGGAACGGCTTCATAAGATTTCAGTGCGACAAAGCGTTCTCAAACATGCCGGACGGGCGAGCGAATGAACTGCATGAGTGCAAGTCATCATTGCGCAAGCCCGGGCGGACTCGTTGAAGGTCGAACCCGCCAGCGACGAATGTACTGGGCGAGACCGTTGCAACGTTACAATGTTGAACTGAGGTTTGTGAGCGTTCGATACTTTCAATTCCTAATTTCATCCTTATAAAACCCCAAAGGAGAGTTTTGTGAACCCAATACGAATTACGCCAGAAGACTCTGTTGACCTCGTTATCCGGCATGCGGATAATCAAATGAGAGTCTACGTCAACGGACGGCAAATTTATGCAAAAACCACGGAGAATGATCCTGTTTTAAATGACAGGATTTCACTTCAGGTCGAAAGAGGCACCATGCGCCCCGGCTATAATGTGGTGCATTTGTTTGGCGGCAATTGGAGCAAAGACGGCCATTTTGCAGCAGAGTTAATCGTCAACAATGTTGCCGTTGCGCATTGGGATCAAAGATTGGCCGGCCTTGGAATTATCTGGGATGCTGCAGTTGACTTCGAGCTTGCCAAGCAATAAAGCAATTCCCCAAATGAGGCGGATGGAGAAATAAAAAGGAGCACGATATGAATCACCAAAAATTCTTCTCAGTGGCTGCAATTTTAGTGGGGCTGCTTGCGGCGAGCGGACGGGGACAATCCAGCGCGAGCTTCAAAATCTTGCGCAGCGGTATTGCCAACACTGCCGGCATTGCAAGCTCTAGCAGTTTTCGCCTTGCTGAAACCGCGATGGGGGTGGTCGCCTCGGAATCGGCGCGCAGCACGAATTTTGTGTTGAACGGCTCGTTGATCATCACCGAAGTCGAGGAGCGCGGCGTTGCCTCGGGCGGAGAATGGCCGCAAGAGTTTTATCTCGAACAGAATTACCCCAATCCCTTCAATCCGCAAACGACCATTCGATACGGCTTAGCGGAAGTGGAGGAAGTTCGGTTCATCGTTTACAACGCGCTTGGCCAGGAAGTGAGAAGCCTAACGCTCGGCAAGCAACGTGCGGGTTTTCATCTCTTGCATTGGGACGGCAAAGACGATCTTGGACGTGATCTGCCCAGCGGCGTTTATGTCTATCGCCTCGTTACCGGAAAATTTTCGCGCGAGCGCAAAATGACTTTGCTGCGCTAGTTCACTAAATCTATTACAGTCAGTTGGAATCAATGGAGACAATCATTATGAAGAACTTCAACCTCTGTCGTCTTGCCGCGGTCGCGTTGCTCACGATAGCTTCAACTGCGTTTGCACAAGTGCCGACGGTCGTTCACTATCAGGGCAATTTGACGGACGATCGTGGAAATCCCATCAATCGCTCGGTGAGCATGCAATTCAAGCTTTATAACGATTTGACCGGCGGCACCTCTACATGGGAGGAAACGCATTCCTCAATCGCCGTTGCAAAAGGCCTCTTTAGCGTGGCTTTGGGAAGCCGCACAACGTTTCCAAAGGACGTTTTTTCTGAGCCGAAGTATTTGGAGATCGTGATAGGCGGGGAAATTTTGTCGCCGCGGCAACGGCTTGGCAGCGCGCCCTATGCCGTATCTTCGCGAATCGCGCTTGGACAGATTGCGCTTTCCAATAATCTCGGCGATATCGAGCCCCATGCGGCTACTACCGATATAGTCACTACGCTCACTTTGATAAACGAGAACGGTCCGGTTGCCTTGCTCAATGGCGTAGTACACGGCACCACTAACGTGTGGACGGTCAGAATCACCGTCGATGGGATAACGTCAACGACTCTCTCCGCCCGACACTACGAAGACAGCGCTGACCATGAATTGGGGTTCGTGCAACTGCCTCCGATCATGGCGAACGTCAATCTGAAAGTCGAGATTATTACCACAGTCAGCGGCAAATCCGTTTCCGGCTATGCTTGGACGAAAAAACTCTAACTTGCCTGATTGGAGAATGTTCTTTAGCTTATGAAGAAGCGGGAGAAAACTCCTGCTTCTTTTTTGATTTTTTCGAACAAGCCCATGCATCCAATGAATCACCTATTGCTAACTTTCTTCCTTCTGTCTACCAGACTACAAGCGCAACCCAATTACGTTCCCTCCGCCTTCACCGCCATTGCAAACACCGGCGCCGTGCTCGGCTTTTGGGTGGATGAGCAATTCGAACGGCACGATGAACAACGCGGCTTCAATCACTTTCAGGGCATTCAACGTTTGCACGAATCGAATTATTTGCTTTTGACTTCGAACACCCATAAAAAGGGCGCGCTGTTGCACGTTGTAAAATTGGCTTCTCGATCGGAGCGCGGAGCATTTGGCTCAAATTTGACTGCCGAGCATAAGCCGCCGCGTGAAGATCGCGTTGTTTTGAATTTCGTCATCGAGGAAAATTACATCCATGCCGGCGGCATTCAAATCGTCGATGGCATATTGGCCGTGCCCCTCGAAAACAGCGAGCATTCAAAAATTCTTTTCTTCGACGTGCATAATCCGGAGCGCCCGGTGAAATTGCAAACGGAGATTATCAGGAAGAATCGCGTTACGGGCGCCGTCGCTTTTTATAAAACCAATGCAACGCCGGATTTTTTCGTGCTTGCAGTGGCAGGGGAGGATTTGGAAATATACGCTTCCACGAACGCGAACCTGAACGCCACGAGCTTTGTGTCAAAGTATCGCTGGCGCGCTGGCGAATTGCGAACGGAATCAAACGTTAATGCCCGTTTGGGCAGTTATCAGAATCTCAATTTCATCGCGAACTTCGATGGGCAGATTTATCTTGCCGGCATGCACAATAACACGCGGCGCTTGTGGCGCGCCTTTTCAACCGACTATGCCGACTTGTTTCGTTTTGAAATGAACGAGCCGGCGAAAGTTTTTTTGACGAAGCTCGCCTCGAAAAGCTTTGCGTGTCAGGAAGGATTCTTGGGGGAGAGATCTTGTAACTTCGATGCCGGCGCCGGCGTGTGCATGGATGAGCATGCCGGAATGATCATCTATGCCGTTGTCCATGCGCCGAAAAATGGCATCGTAAAATTCATGGAGTATTCTGGAACCTCGTTTCAAAATTAAAAAGACCTGCCGTAAAATCGTGTGTTTCGACGTTCCGGCTTCCGAAATATTTCCCCCCCCATTCATTTCAAATCACCAATCCGTTTCCACATTCTGGTATTGCTCCGGCGCTTCGCCGTGCGTTTCGAGAACTTTGGGCTGCTTCAAAAGTTTCTCCTCGGTTTTGATTTCGAGAAGCTGCACGGTGAACTCCCATTGATCGCCGAAGTCAAAAAGATAAAGAAAAAGCTGCCCTTTCTTGAGCTCCAACTCTCCGATTTCGATCTCGTCTGCAAACGGCCCTTCACTCCCCAACGGCGATTCGAAGCGCTCATTCGAGTACCGTTTGTTGTCCATGTAGAAAGCATAAAGATGATCATCATCAAACTCAAAAGCTTCTTGGATAAGCTCGTGCAAATCGTGCAAAGTATTCTTGCTGGAAAGCGCGAGCACGCGCCAAACTTTGGGTCTTGCGCTCGCTTTAAAAATAAAATTTCCGGAGGTTTTCTTTCCAAGCTCTCGAGGCAAAGATCTGTGCAGCTCATTCTCCGCGCAATACGGGCGAAAAAGCTCAACCAAGTTGCTCGCAGCGATGGCTTGAATTTCCGGCATCGAAGGCAGAAAGCCTTCTGTGCGAAGATGGGGAAGATTCCAATCCGGCAGCGGACGCTCACGCAAAAGCTTTTTGCCCAGCGTCGTTCCCACATGTGAGGGAATCACTGCTGCAATGGGGAAGTTCTGTTTGACTTTGCGATATTGATATTCTGCTTCATCGCGCACCAATTCATACCAGCCGAAAAACGAAAAGCCGAGGAAAACAGGCGCAGAGAGAAAAGAGACGTTGAGCTGAAAGCCTCTTTCACGGCTGCACAAGAACTGCTCGCCAGGCTTTAATCGACAGATTGTTTCCAGAAACAATTGCACGCTTTCGGCCACGGGAATGAGAACTCTATTGCCATTGAGATTCTGAAACGAGCAATCCAGCCACAACGTCTCCAGCAAGAAGAAATATTTTTCGGCATCGGTTAGTTCGCGATATGCAGCTAAACGCTCGGTTGCTGCCATTCGTGTTTGACTTTTTTTGTGCGCGACAACGCGAAAAAGCTTGCCCGCCAGTGCGAGATGATAGAAGAGGTGCAAGAGCGGATAATATTCCTGCGCGCTGTGCGTCGTGGTTTCCAACTGCGGCCGCGTCATCATGGCGTTCAACTGGAAAAGCGGCTTATAAGGAAGCCGGCCGGTCGCTTTGCCCATAGCGAATGTGTTCTGCTCCAAATACCGGCAGAAGGTTTCAAAATCTTTCAGCAGCGGCGTCGGCTCGGTTTCGCTGAAGCGAAAAATCGTTTGGGAGGAGGTTGAGGACATGGCGGAGCGCTATCATTTAGTGAGCAGAAAAGCCGCGAAGCGAACGAGAAACGATTGACAATGGTTTACTCTTTGGGAGGGTGAAGATCTGCGGCGATCCAATTTCGGCGCGCGTGAAGGGCAAGAGGACGATTCAGTTGCAAAGCTCCGACGGTCGCGCGGCCACAAGGCGTTTTTCCGATGATTTCAACGCCGTATTTGCGCAGCATCAACCGTTCGGCCTCGGAAATTAAAGCCTCTAGAACGCCCTGTTCACGCGCAGTTAATTTGCCGGTTTGATTTTTTCGAAGCAGAGCGCTAAGTTTGCGTTGTTGTGAGGGAGGGAATATGCTCTGAGCTGCCTGCGATAATCGTTCATTGTCGAGAGATTCGAGCGCGGTTAATTCCGTGGCGATTTCCGGAGAAAGACCGTCGAGTGCGGGCAATGACGATCTGAGCACGGTAACTAAAATTTCCTCGAGCGGGCGTTTGACAACTTGTGCCGTTCGGCGCGCGGATTTGTAGATGGATTCGGGCAATTGCAAAGTCACGGCTTGGAGTGACATAACCATTTACCTGCTTTCAAAAGTTTATTCGCAAGTCACGCGTTATTTATCAAGATCATCGCTCTTGATAAAAAGCCCAAGCCTTATTGCCGTTTATTCGAACATTCGTGCTATCTAAAAAATTTAAATTGTCGTTACTATAAAAATTCGGCAAAAAGCTGCGTGCCTCTGGCGCGTAAGATGTCGCAAGTTTTTGAAAATAGCAAGCCTCTATTTCTCTGCGGTCGGCAAATTAGCCGTAATGCTGGTTCTCGTGTCATTACCTCTTGTGCAGCGCATTCGAACAAAGTCATCACACTCGCCTCGTTTCTTCCTCTACCCGTCACGGAAAGAAAAGCCGCGACGCAAAGGTGAAGCATTTTTCGCCTCGCGGCTATTTCGCCCAGAACAAAACGCGCCTTCTCTTACTTCTCGCGCGCCCGTTCCCATGCCTTCGTCACCGCGCGCTTCGCCATGACATTGCAAAGCTGGGCACGATATTCGGCGGAGGCCGCGAGATCGCTGAGGAGATCGACGTCTGCGGCCGTGCTCGCAGTGGCTTCGGCAATAGTGTTCTCATCCAATACTTTTCCCACCAACATTTTCTCCGCGCTCTTTGCGCGGAATGCGCATGCGCTCGCGCCGGTGACGCCGATGCGCGCGGCCGTGCATTGGCCGTTGCCATCCACTTCGAGCATGGCGGCCACGCCGACAATGGCGAAGAGCGAAGCCGGATGCGCGAACTTCACATACGCTGCGCCCTCGCCTTTGCCGAATACCGGAAAGCTCACTTTGGTGATGAGGTCTTTCGGCGTGAGCGCGGTCTCGAATAGCCCTTTGAAAAATTTCTCCGCAGCTACGACGCGTTTCTTTGCGCCGGTGATTTCAATCTCCGCGCCGAGCGCGAGCGCGATAGCGGGATAATCCGCAGCCGGGTCCGCGTGCGCGAGACTGCCGCCAATCGTGCCGTGATTGCGCACTTGCGCATCGCCAATGCCGCTCGCCACTTCGGACAACACGCCGCAGTTCTTCTGCACCAATGCGGAAGTTTCCACCGCGCGATGCGTGGCGAGCGCGCCGATTTCAATACGCTTGCCCACCTTCGCGATCTTCGACAACGCGGCGATGCCGGTGAGGTCGATCAACACGCCGGGGGAATTGAGCCGCAGCTTCATCGCGGGAATGAGGCTGTGCCCGCCCGCCAGCAGCTTGCCTTTCTTGCCGGACTTGGCCAAGAGCTTCAATGCCTCGTTCACGGTTTTCGCGCGAACGTACTCAAAATTGTTTGGGAACATGGTTTTCTCCAAATCTGGATCATTGGATTGCTGGATTGGTGGATCGTTGGAGTGATGGTTTCTTGCTCACCTCCAAGTTACATGTCATTCTGTAAGAACCCGCCCTCGTGCTGGGCATAGTGCTCGTCGCCGGGGAAGTTCCTTCCAGGATGACAGAGAGGTGTTGCTCGACGAACAAACTCTCACTTGGAAGAGAGAAGTTGATTACTAATCACTGCTCATCGATAAATGAACATTGCTCACCGAGTATCTGCAGCCTCCCATTTGGCTCTTTCTCCTTTTTATCCTTTTGGCTCCTTGTCATCTCATCGCTCTCCACACCTTTTCCGAAGTCAACGGCATGTCGAGGTGCTTCACACCGAACGGCGCAAGCGCATCCATCACGGCGTTGGCGATGGCTACGGTCGCGGCAATCGTGCCCATCTCGCCCGCGCCTTTCACACCCAGCGGGTTGTGCGGCGAGGGTGTTTCGATGCGCGCAGTTTCGATCATGGGGAACTTGTCGGCGTGCGGCATGGCGTAATCCATCAGCGTCGCGGTAATCAGTTGGCCGTTCTTGTCGTAAACGCCGTGCTCCCAAAGCGCCTGACCCACTCCCTGCACGACGCCGCCGACGACCTGCCCATCCACCACGAGCGGATTGATGACTTTGCCCACGTCATCCACCGCAACGTAACGCTGGAGGGTCACTTCGCCGGTTTCGCGATCCACCTCGACTTGAGCGATGTGCGCGCTGTTGGGGAAAGTGAAATTGCTCGGGTCATAGAAGGCCGACTCTTCCAACCCGGGCTCGAGACCGCTCGGTAGATTATGGGCGGTGTAGGCGGCAAAAGTCAATTCCCCAAAACTCTTGGCCTTGTTGGGCGAGCCTTTCACGTGGACTTTGCCGGCCTCTTGATCGTACACCAGGTCCTCTTCGGCGACTTCGAGTTGATGAGCAGCGATCTTGCACATCTTCTGGCGAATCTTCCGCGCGCTGAGGACGATGGCGCTGCCGCCAACTGCCGCGCTGCGGCTGCCATAGGTGCCCATGCCGAAAGGAAGACGACCGGTATCGCCGTGGATGACTTCAACATCGTCGAGGCCCACGCCTAACTCGTCGGCCACGATCTGGGCGAAGGTGGTTTCGTGCCCCTGTCCATGCGCATGCGAGCCGGTGAGTAGAGTCACCTTGCCCAATGGATGAGCGCGGAGCACGGCGCTTTCCCATAACCCCACCGCCGAGCCGAGCGAACCGGCGACCGCTGACGGGGCCGGGCCGCTGGCTTCGATGCATCCAACGATGCCGATGCCGATCAAGCGTCCCTGCTGACGCGCTTCCTTCTGCGCCTCGCGCATGGCTTTGTAGTTCGCTACTTCTACGGCTTTGTCGAAAAGTTTGTGGTAATCGCCGCTATCGTACACGAAGGCAACCGGCGTTTGATAAGGAAACTCTTCTTTGGGGATGAGGTTCTTGCGCCGGAGATCGAGCGGATCCATGCCGAGTTCGCGAGCCGCAAGATCTACCAATCGCTCGACCACGTAAGCTCCTTCAGGCCGTCCGGCGCCGCGATAAGCATCCACCGGCACGGTGTTCGTCAGAGTTCCCGACATCTCACCCCAGATGCCCTTCACCTTGTACAGGCCCGAGAGCAAGGTGAGGTAGAGCGCGGTGGGAATCAGCGGACCGAGCGTGGAAAGGTATGCGCCCATGTTCGCCCACGTTTGAACGTTGATGCCGGTGATGGTTCCGTCTTTCTTCAGAGCCATCTTGCACTTGGTCACGTGATCGCGGCCCTGCGAGTCGGTCATGGAGGACTCGGTGCGATCGGCGACCCACTTCACGGGCCGGTTGATCTTGCGCGCCACCCATGGGACGATGACTTCTTCGGGGTAATGGAAAATCTTGCTGCCGAAACCGCCGCCTACGTCCGGCGAGATCACCCGCAGCTTGTTCTCCGGAATGCCGAGAGTGAAGGCGCTCAACACCAGCCGAATGATATGCGGGTTCTGGCTGGTCGTCCACAGCGTCATCTCCTCCGTGGCCGCGTTCCACTGTGCGGCCGCCGCGCGCGGTTCAATGGCGTTGGGAATGAGTCGTTGGTTGATCAACTCCAGCTTGACCACGTGCTCGGCCTCGGCAAAGGCCTGCTCCATCGCTGCCTTGTCACCGATGGCCCAGGTGTAACTGAGGTTGTTGAGCACGTCGTCATGGACAAGAGGCGCATCCGGCTCGGTGGCTTTGCGCGCGTCCACCACTGCGGGCAAACGCTCGTACTTCACTTCGATCAGGTCGAGCGCATCGGCAGCGAGGTAAGGATCATCGGCGATGACGACAGCCACCCCATCGCCCACGTGCCGGACTTTATCCACCGTCAGAGGCCAGCGAGTGGGCGTCTTTTGATTCGGCACGTTCCAGCCGCAGGGCATCTTGCCGATGCCGCTGTCAATCAGGTCTTGTCCAATGAACACCCCAATCACGCCTGGCAGGGCCGCGGCTTTCTTGGTGTTGATTTTTGCGATTCGAGCATGGCCGTAATCACTGCGCTTGACCGCAAGATAGGCCATGTTGGGCAATTGGAGATTGGCAACGTAACTGCCCTTGCCCTGGAGGAAGCGAGGATCTTCGCGCCGTTTGATGCTGGCGCCGACGTACTTAGCCATGGTGCGCTCCTTTCATCATTGCGGTCGCGGCATATTGGATCGCTTTGACGATGTTTTGATAACCTGTGCAGCGGCACAAGTTGCCTTCCAAGCCGTGACGAATTTCGGCTTCGGTGGGATTGGGATTGTGCGCGAGCAGATCGCACGCGGACATGATCATGCCCGGCGTGCAAAAGCCGCATTGCAAACCGTGTTTCTCCCAAAAGCCTTCTTGCAACGGATGAAGCGCGCCGTTGCTCGCCAAGCCTTCGATCGTGGTGATTTTGCGGCCGTGCGCTTGCACCGCGAGCATGGTGCAAGATTTCGTGGCATTGCCGTCAACGAGCACGGTACACGCGCCGCATTGGCTCGTGTCGCAGCCGACGTTCGTGCCGGTGAGCCGCAAAGTCTCGCGCAGAAAGTGCACGAGCAACGTGCGCGGCTCCACCTCTTTGTGGTGCGCCACGCCGTTGACCGTGACTTTGATTTTGTGGGTCATGCACTGCCTCCTCGGGGTTTCATCCAGTTACTTTACTTGGATGGGTAAATTAATTGATCGAGCAAGCAAAGAATTAGCTCATGGAAATGGCCTTTCGTCCTTTCGTCGGGTGTAATTCCCCAAAGTTGATCACAAGAGTTCTTTGATAATCTCAATACGTGCTGCATATTATAACCCGTCCCGCAAAGGCATACACCAGTGCAAGAAGGGCATTTCGTCAAGTTTCAGGGTCG
>Ga0247727_10003264_pt1 | contig 36089 bp, 19 predicted proteins | sample WisWelCaveWW1625_FD_202498 | JGI IMG/M metagenome (GOLD analysis project Ga0247727, IMG submission 202498) | Biofilm microbial communities from Wishing Well Cave, Virginia, United States - WW16-25 | ecosystem: Environmental > Aquatic > Deep subsurface > Groundwater > Cave microbial mat | place...
TGGTCAGGCCGAGAATCTTCCCGATGCCCGGCAGTTCCTGGAGGCGCTGGTAGGTGTTCCACTTCCCGGCCACGCTCAACACATGCGCCTCGATCTGGTTGATCGCCCGGGTGAGATGGCCCATGAGTTCGATCTCGGTGCCGCTCAGGAGTTGATCCGCCGGCTCAGTGAACAGCGCCCGGGCTTCGTCCACGTTCCTCGTCTTGACGCGGGCCAGGGAAACGCGCTGGCCGAGGGTGCGTTCGTTGAGGCTTTTGAAACTCAGGATCAGACTGGTGCGCTGGTGAACCAGCAGGAGCCGGCGGCGCAGCAGATCGCGCACGGGCCGCGTCTTGCGATCATAGAGATGGCCGGTGGGCAGGATGTTCAGGCGCAACAGTTCGGTGAGGAAAAAGGCGTCAGCGACATCGTCGGTGTGTTTGAGGCCGTCGTAGGGCTTCAGGCGCGCGGGGTTGGCGAGCACCACGTGGTAGCCGTGATCGCGCAGCCCGTCGGCGAGCCAATACCAGTTGTAGGTGGACTCGATGGCGACGGTGGCGATGCGTTCCTGGCAGGGCGCGAGCAGTTGCAGGATGGCGGGCAGGTTGCAGGGGAGCTGCTTGTGGACGAGCCGCTGGCCGCTTTCGTCCATCAGGCCGCAGAGGGCGTTGTTGCTGTGCAGGTCAATCCCAGTCATAATCTTCATGGTGGTTCTCCGGTGGTTGAGGTTTTGGTTTGTGTGTTTGTATCACACCTCAAACTAACCACCGACCCGCCCGGAGACCACTCTTTCGCCAGCTCACGCTTAATGCTCTACAGTGAAGGGGTCAGTTCTTGGTTTTGACAACTCCCGCATCCGTTCGACGCGCTGAAGCGGATGACCAACATGGTGGACGCGGCGAGTACTACGGCCCGCTTCTGGACTTTCGCCATTGCGCCGTTACTGTGTGGCGATGTCGTTGCATTGGTCCCGTCGTGTTGCAGTGGTTTGTGCCGTTGTGCCGCTCCTCGCCCCCGCTGCGCCGGATTGGAAATTCGACGTCGCCACGTTTTGCTGTCCTTGTTTCCCCGATGACCATTTCTGCCAGGAACAATTCGATCACCTGAACTGGCCGACCTTGAACGGGCATTACATCGCCATGGGCACGGACGATCACCGCCTGGAACTGGCGACCAACGGCAACGCGCTGGCGATCTATCACGACACGTTCAACGTCGGCTCCTCCACAAACTCCGCCGCCACGCACGCGTCCAACATCAACTATTACGCCGTGAGCCGTTTCACGGACACCGGTCCGCGGCCCGATTGGATCGTGCTCAACGAGATTTCCTCCTCGCTCTGGCAAGGCGGCGCGTCCTATCGGACCTGGACGGCGGACGTGGTCCGCGAGTTGAAGACCAACTACGGGTTCAACGTGATTCTGTTCTCGCCGTTCGCCACCGTGAGCGCCAACAACGCGGACTGGCAGGCGGTTTCGTCCAACGCGTGGATCGGGATCGAGAACTATCTGGACGGCCCACAAATCCAGGCCAACGGCTACTCGGTGAGCTGGTGCCAGGGGCAGTATCAAAACTCCATCACAGCCTACACGAATCGCGGTGTGCCGCGTGCGAAGCTCATGATCGCCGAACATTTCGGCCAGACCGTTGCCGGCACGGGCTGGGGACGGTCTGGCATGGCGTCGAACGAATGGGACGCGGCCATCGTCGCGCGCGGCCAGGCGGCACAGAACCTCGCGTTCGCCGGATACCTCACCTACGCCTGGGGCAAGAACGCCATGCTCGCGCCGGATGAGGAATTGATTCACTTCGAGGACACCTATCGCACCAATCCGCTGCCGTCCGCCCTGCCGTTGTCCGCGCCGTTCATCGTCCACCAACCGCAGGGCCAGATCGTGCCGCCGGGCGCGAACGTCGGCTTCATCGTGTTCAAGGCCGGGACCGCGCCGACCAGCTACCAGTGGAGGTTGAACGGCGCCAATCTCGCCGGCGCGACGGCCTCCACGCTGAATCTCACGAACGTCGGCCCGCCGAACGCCGGCAATTACAGCGTCCTCCTGAGCAATGCCGCCGGCACCGTGGTCAGTTCGAACGCGCTCCTGAGCGTCACGAATCCGCCGCCAATCGCGTTCGATCCGTTCGCGCCCGCGATCACGACCTACGCGGTCGGCGCGAATCTCGTCGGCCAGACCAACGCTGCGGGCCAGCGCTGGACCCAGGCCGGGCCGGACAGCGGCCTGACCAACCAACCCGTGATCGCGGCGAACAACCTGGTTTGGCCCGGCCTCGCCGCCTCGACGGGCAACAGCGTCCGGTTCGGCGGCAACGGGACCAGCGCGCGTTTCAACCTCGGCTCGCCGTTCACCAGCGGCACCCTCTGGTTTTCGTTCCTCGTCCGGCTCGCGGACATCACCGGCTTGAGCGGCTCGGGGGTCTTTTGGGCCGCCTTCAACAACTCGACCGGACCGCAAACCGGCACGCCCACTTCCGTCGCGACGCGGGTCATCGCCAGGGCCGCCACCGGCGGATACCAGATCGGGCTGGACAAAAGCTCCAGCAACGCGGGGGCATTCCAGTTCTCACCGGCTGTTTTCACAACCGCCCAAACTCTTTTCATTGTCGGCAGCTACACCTTCAATACCGGCTCAACGAACGACGACGTCTCGCAGCTCTGGATCAACCCTCCGTACGCGACGTTCGGCGCCGCGACGCCGCCGGCCGCGACCCTGACGAGCACCGCCACCAACGACATCCCCTCGGCGCAGATTGCGAGTTTCGTCCTGTTCAACCGCAGCGCCGCCGAGCCGGCGGAAATCATCGCCGATGAAATCCGCGTCGGCACGAGCTGGGCCAGCGTCACGCCGCCGGCGACCCCGCCTGCGCCGCCGGTGCTCTTTGCTTCACTCTCCGGCTCCCAGATCGTGCTCGCCTGGACGACGAACGCTCAAGGTTTCACGCTCGAGGAAACGCTGGGCCTGACGAACGGGGCGTCGTGGTCGGCCGTTGGCGCGTCGGTGAACATCGTCGGCGACCAGTTTGTGGTGACGAACAGCGCGGACGGCGGAGAGCGGTTCTTCCGGTTGCGCTGGCCGTGATTGCGGCCCGGCCATCGGCGGCCTCCCCGTTCACCTCTTGAACCGCAGCAGCCGACGTGAGGAGGCTCTGGCCTCAAATTCTGAAACCTGAAACCTGAAATCTGAAATGGATCAGAGCCTCTTCACGTCGGCTGCTGCGGAGGACGGCAGTGGGGAATTCGTCGGCGTTCTGCACGCATCCACCACCTTTGGCGTCAACGGCCCATCTGACCGCGCGTGACGCCGAGTTGATTCAGCAACTTCAATTCGCGCCAGACTTGCGTGCCCGTGATTTCACCGCCAAGCAGTCGCCGGTATTTCGCGATGGTTTGTGTCACCTGCGCCGGCGTCTCGTTCAGAAACTCGACTCGAAAGTGCCGCACGCCCAACTCGATCATCCTGGAGACAAATTCCGCGCCGGTCTGGGCCAGCGCGTTGAAGACCGTGTTGCGGCAACCCACGTCCGCTTTCACCGGATGCTCGGCGCCCACGCGGTCGCGCAGCTTCAGGTCGCGAACGTCGCAAGGGCGGCCACAGTCACGATAGTCCTTTCCCTTCGTCAAAAACGCGCAGAAGACGCAATGCTCCATGTGAAACATCGGGATGTGCTGGTGGATGGTGATCTCGAACCATTCGGGCGGCGCGGCGTGCAGCAGCGCTTCGAGTTGCTGAAAGTTCAGATCGTAACTCGCGGTGACGCGCTCCAGCCCAGATTTGTTTTTGAAGTAATCCGCCGCCAGCCGGTTGGCGACGTTGAGCGAGAAATCCCCGACCCGCCGGTCGTTCGCAAAAAACCTCAAGTGGTCGTAGTTGCGGACGAGATAGCCGTCGGCGTCGCACGAGCGCACTTGTTCGAGCGTCCACTCCTCGCCCATTTTGAAAATCCGCGGCGGGGCGACGAAGACGGTCGAGTGCCGAGCGCCGAGAGTCGAGGGCGCGCGCGCCGCCGGCGCTCGAGGTTCGACCCTCGACTCTCGACTCATCCGCACGGCGTCGCGATACTTCCTGGGATTCTCGAAGTCGCAATAGATCGTCCCGATACCGCAACTCAGCGCCGCTTCGAATTGCGCGAGGTTGCGCACGAGAACGATCAATTGTGCTTTGGAGTGCTGCGACTTGTCGCAGCTTTCCGCGCGTGGCGGACTTGTCCGCCACGCAGCGACGCGTTGAGCGGCGCGCGGTGAATCCGTGACTTCCCCGTTTGACGGCGACAAGTTGCCTGCGGAAAGCGGTGACGAGCTGCCACACACCAAAATCCACCGCTTCGGCCGGGTGCGCTGGCGTTCCAGTTCCGCGACGGCCTCCCGGCGCAAGCGGTTCAGCTCGCTGACCGGCAACACGACTCTTTCCTCCAGGGCATTCCTGAGTTCGCCCAACCGGAACGGCGTGCCGCCGAGCCGGCCGAGTTGCTCGCGCAATCGCGCCCTTGTAAGCGGCTGCTTCTCCGCTGGCGCGAGCGACACGGAGGATGCCAGCCTCGCCACGTGGCCCAGCCCGTCGCGCGCGATCAGCGTGAGCGGTGTGCCGGCGGCGCCGTGAACTTCCATGTCGAGGGGCCGCTGGAATTTCGGCCCGTCGCCCTCGAAAGTGCGGCGCAAACGGCGGTTCAGTTCCGGGTCGCTGGTCTTCCACAACTTGTCCCCGGTGTGGACGCGGGAAAAATTGATGTCGCCCTGGCCGAAGCGGAGTTCGTGTTGCGTGTCGCCTGTTCCGTCACGCGCGAGCCGCAGCTCATAAACCCTGCCGCCTTCCTCCGGCTCCTCGGGTTTGCCGGCGTCGAACACCACGCCGTCGCCGGGCTTGAGCGGGCGCTCCAGCTTCACGAGCACGGCGTCGCGCAAGACCTTTTCCACCTGGCCGAGATACACGCCGCGCTTTTTGCCGAAGCGCGCGTGGACGAGTTGCTGGTTGTTGATGCCGCCAAGCCAGCCGGTGTGGAGACCGCGCGAGAAGGCCATTTCCATCTCGTAACGGTCCTGAGCCGTGGTCGGTAATTCACGTTTCACTTCATCCGCCCGTGAGGCGCGGAGCGTGAAACGTGAGCCTCCCGCGAGCCGGTCGAGTGCGGCCCGATAAACCCGCGTGATGGTGGCCACGTATTCCGGCGTCTTGAGCCGGCCTTCGATCTTCAAGGAAGCGATTCCGGCGCGGATCAATTCCGGCAAAACGTCCAAACCCGCCAGGTCTTGCGGACTCAGCAGATACCTCCGGCCGCCGAGCGGAACCGGTTTGCCGTCGGAGATCAGTTCGTAAGGCATCCGGCAGGCCTGCGCGCACTCGCCGCGGTTGGCCGAGCGTCCGCCGAGCGCCTCGCTCGTGAGACATTGGCCGGAGTAGGCGACGCACAGCGCGCCGTGGACGAAGACCTCCAGGGGAAGTTGATGGTTGAGAGTTGAGAGTTGAGAGTCCTTCCCAGCATATGCCGCTTGGATCTTCCCGATCTCCTTGATCGAACACTCGCGCGCCAGCACGGCGAGATTACAGCCCAGGTCGCGCGCGAACTCCACCCCTGCCGCACTCGTGATCGTCATTTGCGTTGAGGCATGGATCGGAAAATCCGGAGAGAGAGCACGGATGAGCCGCGTGATCCCCACGTCCTGCACGATGACGGCATCCACGCCCGCCGCGATCATCGCGCGCAGGTGTTCCTCCGCTTCGGCCATTTCGTTCTCGAAGACGAGCGTGTTGAAAGTGACGTAACCCTTGACGCCGCGTCGGTGCAGGAACTCCATGAGCCCCGGCAAATCAGCGTCGGCGAAATTGTGCGCGCGCATCCGGGCGTTGAATCGCTCCAGGCCGAAGTAGATCGCGTCGGCACCGTTTTCGACGGCGGCCCTGGCGCACTCCCAGTCGCCCGCCGGAGACAGCAACTCGGGAAGGCGCACCGCCGCGGGCGCGGATTCACACCCCGTCGGCGCGGGACTCTGCGCGCGGCGGGCTGGCGTGCCCGCGTGAATAGACTGGGCTTGGGACAATTCGGCCACGGATGGACGCTAACAAAACCTCGCGAGGGAAACAAAACCTCTTTAACTGCGAAGAGTCTTCCGCTTCTGGCCGGTCGCGCGATCGGAGATCGGGTTACGGCACCGCCTGCTTGAGCCGGTAGAACCGCCGCGGGTGCTGGGCCGGCAGCGTGACCTGGAACTTGCCATCGGAAATCACCTGAGAATTCGTGACCGTGCTCCAAGTGGTGGAGGGTCCGAGGAGGGAGGCAGCTTCCTCCAGATCGAAACCCGTGGCCGTCTCCGGCCAGGAGAGCAGAATGTTCGCGCCCGAAAGACTGACGCTGACGTTCACCGAGCAGAAATGGCAGGGGTTTTGCACACAAGGCCGCCGCTCCGCGAAATAGAACACGACTCCATCCGCGTTGTTCGTGCTCAACGTGCCGGTGACGACGATCCGGCGCGTGTTCAGCGGCAGGTTGTTCCAGAACGCCGCGTCGCAATCCGTGCCGAAGGCATTGTACTGACTTGTCCCGAGGAAGCCGGTGGAGGGATTCAAGGCCATGTGATACCAGGCGATGTTGCCTGACAACGCGTCATCGTCGTAGCCCATGAAGTTCCACGAGAAGAGCGGAGAGATTTGGTTGCCGACGGCGTCCAGCAACCGGATCGAATAACTGTCCGGCTCCTCGGTGATGTTCCAGATGCCAAACACCGTGTTCGTTGTCAGCGTGTAATTGGCCAGGTAGAAAGTGTTGGTGTAGGCGGCGTTGTCGTCCGCCCGCGCCAGCCAGCCGGTGACCGTGCCGCTCGAGGCGAACAAGTTCGGGAACTGCGACGGATAGACCGTGTTGTTCAGCGCCAGGAACGGTCCGCCGGTGTTCGTCACGGTGATGAACCCGTTGCCGTTTGGGCTGGTGAAGCGGCCGCCAGCGCCGACGATCGAAACGGTGAGGAAATCATGGGCGTTGGCGAATGTGGCCGAGGCGACCGTGACGGTGAAGGTGCAGGAGAGGATCGTGGCGCCGGCGCCGTTGGTGGCCAGGCAGGTGACGGTGTTGGCGCCGAGCGGGAACTGCGAACCACTGGGCGGCGTGCAGACGACGCCGAGATTCGTGGAACACGGTCCGGTCACCGACGGCGCCGGGAAGGTGGCGACCGCGTTCGTGCCGCAGGTGGTGACCGTGAAGTTCGTCGGGCAGACCATCCCGCAGCAGTTGTCACTCAGGGTGGCGATCACGTTCAAGTAGCATTCGATGCACGTGCCGTTGGTGCTGCAAACCGTCAGGGTGACAGGGTTGTTCCCGACGGACAGCACGGCGCCAACCGGCGGGGATTGCGTAATGCTCAGTCCGCCGGGAACCGGGCAGTCGTTGGTGATGGTGACGAGATTGGTCAGGCTGGGCATGACTGGCGGGCAGCCGGTGACGTTGATGGAACTGGACTCGTAGGGACAAATCACGCCCCAGGTGGGCGGCTTCTGAAGCACGATCACGTTGAACGCACAGGTGGTGGCATTGCTGCACGGATCAAGCGCCATGCAGGCGACCGCGTTGGTGCCCAGCGGGAAGCTGCTCCCCGACGGCATCGAGCAGTTGGTCGTCACGATGCCCGAGTCATCGGTGGCGGTGACGGTGTAGTAGGCCACCGCGTTCGAGCCGCAGGTGTAGAGCACGATGTTGCTGGGGCAGTTGATCACCGGCGGATTCGTGTCGCTGTTGATCAGGGTGATGGTGAAGCTGCAGGTGACATTGGTAAAGCCGGGCAGCGTCCAGATCACCACGTTGGTCCCGAGCGGGAAGTACGACCCACTGACGGTGTCGGTGACCGGCGTCGGCGGATTCGTGCCGCAATCCCCTTCAAGCATCGGCGTCGGAAAATAAACGTTCGTGCCCTGGCCGCAAATCGTCATCCGGATGTCGGGCGGACAGACCAGGCGACAAGGTTTCGGCTCGGCAAAGTAAAAGACCACGCCGTCATGATTGTTGGTGGTGAGCTGGCCGCGGAAGACAATCCGGCTGGTGTTCGTGGGAATGTTGTCCCAGAACGCCGCGTCGCAATCAGTCTTTTGGATGGAGGTGTAATTCGTTGGATTGAATATTCCCGTGCTGAAATCCAGATTCATGTGATGCCACGCGATATTGCCCGAGTAGGAGTCGTCCTCGTAGCCGATGAAATTCCAGTTGAATGGCGGCGCGATCTGGGCGCCGGCGGTGTTCGTGAGCTTGAGCGAGTACTGGTTGGTTTCCTCGGTGATGTTCCAGATGCCAAACACCGTGTTCGAAGTCAGCAAATAGTTGGTCAGGTAGAAGGTGACGGTGTAGTCGGCGTAATCAGCGGCCCGGGTGATGTAGCCGAGGACCTTGCCGCTGGCGGGAAACAGGTTCGGGAAGTCCGACGTGTAGTTGTTGTGGTGTCCCGGCAGAAACGCTCCGCCGGTCGCCACGGCGGTGATGAAGCCGTTGCCGTTCGTGCTGGTGAAGATCCCGGAAGTGGTGTTGGTCGTCACCACCAGGAAGTCGTAACTGGTGGCTTGAGCGATGAAACCCGCAAACAGGACGATAGCCAAGAATCCCCGGAGCAACCCCCGCGCGACCAACCTGCGGGCTGGCCGCGATGTTGGACGCTCTCGGGGTGTCCCGTCGGGCTTTGGCCGGTGGCGACTGCGGCGCTCCGCCAGCGGCAATGAGTTTCTCGGTGTCTGCATGATTCTATGGATGTCGGCGGGCCGCGATTGACGTTGCGGACATCCGCTCACTCCCTACTAACCCGTCACGATAGCAAAGGTGCTGGGAAAGTGGCTCCGGCTCTGGCGGCCAGCCTTATCGCGTCAGGAGCATCTTCACCCCGGCCACCACCAACACGATGGCGAGCATTCGTCGCATGGTGATTGGAGTGAGCCGCCGGCTGCCGAGTTCGGCGCCGATCAATCCGCCCGCCAGCGCCGCAGGCGCCCACCAGACGATGGCCCGCGGGACCTGCTGCACGCCGGTCAGGTGGCCCAGCAGACCCGCGACCGAATTGACCAGGATGAACACCACGGAAACACCCGCAGTCTTGCGCGTGTCCGCCCAGCCCAGGAACAGCAGCAATGGACTGAGGAAAATGCCGCCGCCCACGCCGGTCAACCCGGACAGGAACCCAATGGCCGCGCCCAGCACCAGCGCGAGCGGAAGTGAAACCGGTTTCGCTTCGGCGGACGCGGAGCCGGATTGCTGAAATGCCAGCCGCCACGCAGCAAACAGGAGCACCCCACCCAGGACGATCTTGTAAGCCGAGACTGGCAGGCTCAGGGCGCCGCCCAGAAAAGCCAGCGGCACGGACACAATGGCAAACGGCCAGAACACCTCCCACACGAAACAGCCCGCGCGCGCGTAACGAATCGTCCCTACCGTCGCGACGACGAGGTTGAGCACCAGCGCCGTGGGCTTCATCACTTCCGGCGCCAGGCCAAAGAGCGCCATCGCCGCGAGATAGCCGGAAGCGCCGGCGTGCCCGACGGATGAATAGAGCAACGCGGCAAAGCAGATCAGCAGCGCGAGAAGCAGAGTGTCGGTCATCGCGGGTGGGAAAGCGGGAAAGTGGCAAAGTGAGATTCTGCCTTCGCTCGCTCTTCCCACTTTCTCACTTTCTCAACTGCTCACTTTGCATCTGAGTTTGTGCAGGGCATCCTCACGCCGGTTATTACGGCTCGTGATCACGCCGGTTGCGCCGGCGGCACGTGCTTCACCAGCAGCGGGATGCTGGCGTGCGACTGGCCGTCCAGCGAGAGGTCCACCGAAAACAGCCCGGGCTCCTGGAATTTCAATTGCTGGATGTTGATGATGAAATTCCGCGTGCCGAAGTGCATGTCCTCGGGCAGCGTCACTTCCACCGGGATGTCAATGCCCGGCATGATGGACCGCCCGTCGGCATCCACGAAGTTGAGCTTGAGATGCCGCTTGCCCTCGTCGCCGCTCAGAAACGTCACGCGCAAGGCGACGGCGCACTGCGGATGCACGGCGGGCAGGTCGCGCGCGTAAATCGTGTCGAACGCGCCCAGCAGGTTCAACTTCCCGTTGTCGTCGGTCGCCGCGTCGCACAGGACGGCCACTTGGATGTTCATGCGCCGGAAAGAAAGCCATGAATCGCAGGGGATGGCACGAATTTCTTTTGAGCCGGGGTGCGCCCGCCGGTTCGCCTTGGACAGAACGGCAAGATCAAACTACTTTCCGGGCAATGCAAAGCGTTCGCGCACAATGCCGCGGGGTTGTCCTGACCCTCGCGCTGGCTTTTGCCTTCGCGTTATCGTGCGCCGCCGTGGTGGCGCCCCCCGGGCCCTATGTCGAAGGCGACGTCCTTGTGACCTTCGGCGAAACCGTGACTCTCGGCGCCGCGAAACAGATGCTCACGGACCATTCCCTGGCACTGGTGAAGCATTTCGCCTTCCTCTCCGAACATCGCCACAAACAGACGTTCCTGGCGCGGGGCAGCGGCCGGACGACCGCCCGATTGATCGCCGAGCTGTCCCCGAAGCCCACGGTGGAAACCGTCGAGCCAAATCATCTCCGGCGCGCTTTCGGCGCCACGCCGAACGATCCGCTGTTCGGCCAGTTGTGGGGATTGCGAAACACCGGCCAGTCCGTCAATGGCGTGCCCGGGACTGCCGGGGCGGACATCAAGTTCGCCGCCGCATGGGCCATGTCACGTCCGGCCACGAACCATCCCGCGGTCGCGGTGATTGATACGGGCGTGGACTACGCGCATCCCGATCTGGCGGCCAACCTCTGGACCAACACTGCCGAAATGCCGGGCAACGGCGTGGACGACGACACCAACGGCTACGTGGACGACGTGGTGGGATACGATTTTCTGGCCGACACGCCCGATCCCTCCGACTCCGGCAAGCATGGCACCCACGTCGCGGGCACCGTCGCTGCCGTCGGCAACAACCAGACGGGCGTCATCGGCGTGAACTTTCAGGCGCGGATCATGGCGCTCAAGACTTCCAACGACGGCGACTGGCTGGATGACGCCGCCATCATCGAGGCCATCCAGTACGCGACGATGATGAAAACCCGCGGCGTGCCGGTCGTCGCCATCAATGCGTCGTTCGGTGACGCCGCTTATAGCGGCACGGAACGATCCGCCATCGAAATGGCGGGCAGTGCCGGCATCGTGTTCTGCGCCGCCGCCGGCAACAGCAGCCTGGACCACGATTTCACGCCCAATTATCCCGCCTCCTATCGCCTGCCCAACATGATCGTGGTGGCGGCCAGCGGCCAGGCCGACACGCTGGCGAGCTTCTCCGATTACGGCGCGACCACCGTGGACCTCGCCGCGCCGGGTGTGAACATCGAATCCACGCTGCCTCTCAACCGGGCGGGCACGATTGCCTACGCGCAACAAGGGCCGACGACCTACGCCGCCAATGCGCTGACTTATTCCGGCATCACCACCGGCATCACCGCCACCGCCTACTCGTGCGGCCTGGGTTATCCGGCGGATTTTCCGCCCGCGGTCAGCAACAACATCGCGGTCATTCAACGCGGCACGCTTTTCTTTTCCGAGAAGGTCGCCAACGCAATGGCCGCCGGCGCGGCCGCCGTCATCATTTACAACAACGTCGCCGGCAATTTCAACGGCACGCTCCAGTCCCCGGGCAACTGGATTCCAGCAATCGCGATTTCGCAGGCCGACGGCCAGACACTGGTGGGGACGCTGCCGACGACGGCCACGGCCGTAAACGCACCCGATCCGGGCCAGATTTATCAACTCATGAACGGCACCTCGATGGCCACGCCGCACGTCGCCGGCGCCGTGGCTTTCGCGGCGATGCAGTTCCCGGGCGAAACCGTCGCGCAAAGGATTCAACGCATCCTCGCGCACGTGGACGTCTTGCCCGCGTTGCAGGGCAGGGTGATCACCAGCGGACGGCTCAATCTCCTGCGCACGGTGGACACCGACACGAATGGCCTGCCGGATTGGTGGGAACAGAGCTTCTTCGGCCAGTGGACGGGTGTCGCTCCGGGCGCCGATGCGGACCAGGACGGCTTGACCAACCTTGGCGAGTGGCTGGCAGGCACCAATCCCACGAACGCCGCTTCCGGGCTTTGGCTGAACGCCCTTCCGGCGGACGGCACGAACAGTTTTGCCGTGAGTTGGCCAAGCGTGGCGGGAAAGTTTTATCGCTTCGAACGCGCCACCAACTTGTTGACGGGATTCGATTTCGTCATCGCCACGAACATCGCCGCCACGCCGCCGCTAAACGTCGGGCACGACACCGCCAGCCCGCCCGGCGAGGCGCGCTTCTACCGGCTGCGTCTCGAACCCTGAAGTGGCTGCTCACCGGAGCGACGCACGCGCTTCGAGGAACGCTTTCAACTCCCCCGCCGCCTTGCCCCCGAAGCCCGGCACCGCGGCGATCTGTTCGAGGGTCGCCGTCCGGAGCCGCTGCACCGATCCGAATTTCTTCAACAAGGCCGCTTTGCGCTGCTCGCCGATGCCGGGAAACTCGTCGAGGATGCTCTCGGAAATCTTCTTGATGCGGAGTTGCGCGTTGTAGGAGTTGGCCACGCGGTGCGACTCGTCGCGGATGCGCTGGAGCAATTTCACCGCGGGATTATCGAGTCCGAGGCGCAAGGGTTGGGTTTCCCCGGGCCGGTAGATTTCCTCGAACTCCTTGGCCAGTCCGATGACGGGAATTGTTTCAAGCCCCAGCTTGGCCAGCTCGGCGCACGCGGCATTGAGCTGGCCCCTGCCGCCGTCAATGAGGATCAAGTCGGGAAAAGGGGCAGAGGAGAAAAGGGGAAGAGGAGAAGAGCCGCGCTGGGACGAAGTTGCGCTCCCCTTTTCTCCCTTTCCTGCCTTCTCCTTTTCCCGTCTCTGCCAGCGCCGCACCCGCTTGCTGGTCTCGTCCACCAGCTTCTGCAACTCCTGCGGAATCGCCTCGCCACCTTCGGCCCCCGACTCTCGACACTCGACCTTCGATTCATTCAACAACCGCGTGTATCGCCGCCGAACCACCTCCGCCATGCTCGCGAAATCATCCTGCCCCTCGACCGTCTTGATTTTGAAGCGGCGATAGTTCGCGCGGTCAGGGCGGCCATGCTTGAAACTCACCAGCGACGCGACCTTGAACGTGCCGCTGATGTTAGAAATGTCGAAGCCCTCGATGCGTCGGGGTGGCGAGGGCAAGCCCAGTGCGTTCGCGAGTCCGGCCAGGTCGCGTTCCGGGTCAATCGCCAGCGGTAACGTGTAAGGCACGCGCTCGAATTTTTCCGTGCGCTTCGTCGTGCGTTCCAGGTCCTTGATGAGGTCGCGCAGGTCGGCGGCTTTCTCGTAATCCTGCGACGCGGCGGCCTTGCGCATTTCCCATTCGAGCTGCCCCTTCATCTCGCGGCATTGGCCGTCGAGGAAGTCGCACGCGGCGCGGACCTGTTCGACGTATTGCTCGCGTGTGACGTTGCCGATGCACGGCGCGGTGCAGTATTTGAGGTGCGCGTAGAGGCAATGCTTGTAGTCCGCCTCGCCCGGCGTGAACACGCGGCAGCCGCGCAGGTTGAATTGTTTGCGCACCAGCGCGAGCGTGTTGCGCGCGGCGCTCGAATTGGTGAACGGCCCGTAATAGCGCGCGCCATCGTCCTTGCGGATGCGGGCGAAGGCGAAATTCGGAATCGGATCGTTCAGGTTCACCTTCACCATCAGGAAGCGCTTGTCATCGCGGAAACTGACGTTGTAGCGCGGGTGAAATTCCTTGATGAGTTTGCCTTCGAGTAACAGCGATTCCGGCTCGCTCTTCACCACGTGAACGTCGAAATCGTGAATCGCCTCGACGAGCGCGTTGAATTTCAAGTCCCACCCCATGCGCCGGGACGGATGAAAATACTGGCTCACGCGTTTGCGCAGATCGCGCGCCTTGCCGACGTAGATCACCGTGCCGAACCGGTCCTTCATCAGGTAGATGCCGGGTTTGTGCGGCAGGGCGCTCAGTTTCTTGCGAATGTGGTCGGACACGGCCATCAATGAAAGGCTACAGGCGAAAGGTGACAGGTTGCAAGTAGGGCAAGCTCGGAGTGCCGCGTTCCCGCAGCCCCGCGGCATTTTCGCTTCCCCCTTCGGCCTGACGCCAGAACTCCGAACGCGCTACCTCGCCAACTCCGGATTCTCCATGAACGCGTAGCACAGCAGGTGACAGACGCCCATCTGCGCGTCCTCGACGCGGCCGTAGTGCGTGTCGTTGATGACGATGACCTGCTCGGCGATTTCGGCCATGCGCCCGCGCCTGGCGCCGACGAGGGCCACGGTCCTCAGTCCGTTTCGCTTTGCCCACTCCAACGCCTTCACGCAGTTGGGGGAATTGCCGCTGACGCTCAGAGCCAGCGCGACATCGCCCGCCCGCCCGTAATTCTCCAGTTGCCGCACGAAGATGTCCTCGTAAGCGTAGTCGTTGCCGATGGCCGTCATCCAACTCACGTTGTCGTTGAGAGAGAGGATGCGGAATCTTTTGCCCAGCTTGTCGGATGCGCCCTTGCCGAGATCGGTGGCGAAATGCGACGCGTTGGCCGCGCTCCCGCCGTTGCCGAAAACGAAAATCTGCCGGTCCTCCCGGTGCGCCTGGCGCAGCGTTTCAATGAGTTGCACCACGCCGTCCACCGGAATCGAATCGTGCGCGGCCTTCTGGGTCTGGAGGTATTGGGCAATCCATTGCTTCATGCTCGGGGCATGATGTCGGCGCAACGCTGGTTTGTCAGGAGATATTTCGTGCGCGATTGCCCGTGCTCTAAAAGAGTTTTCCGATGCGATGAATCACCTCGCCGGTGTTCTCAAACCACCAGCCCAGCATCGTGGTCAGGCCCACTCTGGCCGTCAGCAACGGCAGGCCGATGAGCAGCACCAGCGCGTTGCCGAGAAATATCACCACAACCGAAAACAAGCAGCCCTGACTGGTGATGTCCGACTGCCGCGTTTTGAGCACGTGCGCCGTCAAAGTGACGTGGAACGCGTAAGCCGCGCCAACCAGCAGATGAAACCACGGCAGATAGCCCTTCCAATTCCAGATCAGGTGGCCGCTCGCGAACACAGCCACAACCAGCGCGGCGTAAAGCGGAAAAAAATACGGCGCGAGCGAGATGAGAAAATTGGTCTTGTCCACGATCACGTGCCCGCCGCCGGCCGTGGCCCTGAATTGCTTCACGCTGCCGCCAAAGAGCCAGACCCAGAGCGCGTGGGTGAGTTCATGGCCGACGACATAAATCCACATCGGCTTGGGGAGCAGCAGGTAAACCACCACCCAGCACGCCGCGCCCGCCGCGATGGGCACAAGCGTGATGTCCGCCCCGCCGCAAGCCCGCAGCACCATCCACAGTGTCAGCCCTGCTCCTGCGCACACCGGCAGCAGCAGAATCGCCACGATCATTTTCGCCCACTTCGGCACGGGCGGATTGTTTTGGAAAGCGAAACGCGCCGCGAGCGATTTTGTGCGAGGCGCGAAATATTCTCCGGTTCACGGCCAGCGCAGCCGGTAGAATTCCTGCGGCGGGCCGGGCAGGGCGCGGCGGTACTCGAAGACTCCGTTGGTGTTTAGATACGGCCCGCCAAGCGGCGTCCAGAGAACCGGCGGCGAAAGATTCGTCGCGGCTTCGAGCGTGTAGCCGACGTAATTTAGCGGCCAGTTCAGCACCGCGGCGGCGGGTTCGAGATGGAATTCCACTTCCGGTTCAGGCGGCGTCAAGATCAGCACCCCGGGATAATGCAGCCGGAAATATCTCCGCGCCGCCAGCGCCGCGCGCGACTCGCGGTACTCGAAATACGGCCCGGCGCGGAAATACGGTCCGCTCACCGGGGTCCAGATCAAGCCCGCCGGCAGGTTCGCGGCGGATTCCAGGGTGAACCCATCGTAGTTGGTGCTCCAATAAACCACCACCGCCCCCGGCTCGAGCCGGATGAACAAACCGACGTTGGCGTAGCTGACGGTGACCGAGGTCGCCACCACGCTGCCCGCAAAATCAATCTCGTCGCCGGGCGACGTGGGCAGCCGTTGCGGCGGCGCGGCGCAGGCATCCAGGTTGAGCGTGAGCGGGATGACCCACAAGCCATTCGTCCCCCCGAGGCGGCCCGCGCCGACGAGTTGGTTTCCGCCGTGTGTCCACACCGCGCCGTTCGGGAAACCCGCGCCGCCCGGCAGCGCGGTGATGCGGAAGACATTCGTCTGCGCGCCGAGGCTCACCACCCAAAGATTGCGGCCCGCGTCAATCGCCGAGCTCTGGATTGGATCATCTGCGATGGCGATGCGCTGGCCGTCCGGCGACCACGCGGGCCAGCGCGGACTCTGCACGCTCAATCCGAGGTTCTGTTTCGAGGCGGCGTTCGACGGCGCGAGGTAGAGCCCGATCTGGCCGGGAAAGATGATTTGAAACGCCAGCCGGCCATCGAGCGGGTTCACGCTGGGCGCGGCTTGGAGGCAATCATTGGGCAGCGGCAGTCGTGCGACCCCGCCGGTCAGCCCCATGCGCCAGAAGAGACAGTTGTTGTCGAAGACAATCCCGGCGTTGTCCGCGGTCCAGTCGTGGCCGACGTAGCGATTGCTGCTGCTGTGCAAGCGCGCTTCGGCGCCGGTCGCCAGGTCGCGCACCCAAAGGCTGAATTGATTCGTGGCCGGATCGTGCTCGCGCAGGAACGACATCCAACGGCCGTCGCGCGAGACGCGGGGGCGAAAGCCGGTCGTGATGTAGTCTTCGCCGCTGCCATCGAGATTGATGGCCCAGAGACTGCCGCTGAATCCCGCGGCGTCGAGCCGGCCGTACTGCAAATGGTCCACTTCCCAATCCACACTGTTCGTCATCGTGATGCTGATGCTGGAAATGCCGCCGGCGTTTACGACGACGAAAAAGCGATCTTCGGTGGTCGTCGCACTGCCCACGCCGTCACCGAGATTGATGCCGACTCGCGTTCCAAGCGAAAGGCCGTTGGCATCGAGCGCTGAAAAGATCACGTTGCCGTAGGCGGTGGTGCCGGAAGTCACGACGCCGACATCGGTCCACACGATGCCAGCGTGCGTCGGAAGTTTTCCGCCCAGTGCCGCGGCGTTGAAGGTGATGGTCAGATTCGTCCGCGTTCCGCCTGAGTAGTAGGAGTGGCCGCCAGCGCCCGAGCCGTCGATCGTTCCGTCATCGCCGTCCACGGAATCGGTGAAACTGCCCGGTGCCGCGACGACCCAACCGGCGCTCGGCGTCGCGCCCGGCGTATTCAGCGCGCCGTCCTCGAAATCTTCGGTGTAGAAATACGCCAATCCGTTGGTGCGATAGAACGGACTGTCCGCGAAGCTCAGATAGAATGACGGGCCGAGGAAGCCGTTGAGCGTGCCGAGCGGCGAACGGCGGCCATAAACCACCGTGCCGTTGGCGGAAATCCTCGTGATGCTCGTGTTCACCGTCGGTGGCGGATTCGTCCCGCTGCCCGGCAACGGGATCAGCGGCTCGGGCGGCACGACGAGGTTGCCCACGGTGTAACTGGCGAATTGAATTCGTCCGCGCGTGCCGGTCGGAGTGCTGCCGTAAAATTGAATTGTCGCGTCGTTCGTCAGCGGAAAAGGCGCGGCATACAAATTCCAGTTGGCCGACGTCCCGATGCGGTAGCGAACCTCGTGCGCGGGGTTCTGTTTGATGAACGAAATTTGAATCGGTGCGCCGTAATCGCCGGGCGGCGGCGCAATGGAAACGACCACCGGCTCGGCGGCGCGCGGCGGGGCGTAACTGAAAAAGGAAATGTCGATCCGATACTGTTCGGGCAGCGCGTAAGTCGTGCCGGCGGGCGGCGCGCCGAGATTGTTCGTGGCCGGGCCGCCCAGGCCGGACGTCGTGCCGGAATCGCTTTCCACGCGGACAGCGAGCGCGCCGGGCAGGCCGGACACGCCGCTGCTCCAGTCCGGCACGTTGAGCGAGGCGATGAGCGAAGCCGCGGCGTTGGTGAACGGCTCGGATTGAAACAGCCACACGGTCGCCCGCGTGCCGGGCGTTGTGACCGCCGGCAGATTGGTGGAACTGATCTGCGTGTAGTTGGTCCCGTCAAACGTCATCACCCGCGCGGTGAGCGAACTGACGGTCCCCGTGGGCGCGCTGAGCAGAATGAATTTCCCATCGCTCAACACCGCGATGCCGGTGAAAGTTTCGCCCGCGCCCGCGCAGTGTTTCGGCGCGAAACTCGGCGTCCCGCCGGGCAGGCGCACGCCCTGGATGCAGTCGCCGAAATGGAGCATGGCGCTCTGGTCGTTGTTCGTGCCGACGATATAAACGCGCTCGACTGCCTGGGTGAGATCAAGAATCGTCGCTGCGCCGAACGCTAACCCGTTGCCGTTCGTTTCAAACGCGCGGATGGTGACATTCGTGCCACCGGGAACGTAGAACCAAAAGCGCGGCAACGCCTCATTGTTGAAACGGCCAAACGCGTAGTCGCTGCCCGGTGGAAGGTTGCTCACGGTGGCGATGACGCCCGGGGAATTCGTGAACTGCCAGATGTGCAAGGCGTCGTTTGTCGCGCCGCGCGTCAGGCCGGCGGCGAACGTGAGGTTGCTGGCGAGCGGCAGCGGGTTGACGCGTTCAAGCGGCGCGGTTTCGGCGTATTCAGCCGAGGCAACGACCGCGCCGGCGTTGAGGCCGAGCAGATTCAGCCGCGCGGCGGGAGTTGGATTCTGTGAACTCGCACAGAGCAAACGGTCAAAGGGCGCGTTGGTCCCGAAGGGCGCGGGCAGACCGGCGAGGCCCTGCGGGCCGATGCCGCCGGCAGCGATTGGAGTCGCATTGAGTTGAACGTTATCAATGCGGTTGTTGCCGCTGGCCGATGTAGCACCCGACAGCGTGTAGCGCAGATAGACGGTGTCTGCATTGTTCAACCCGGTTGCCGTGGCGAAGTTCACAACCGTTGTGCTGAAAAAAGCGTTTGTGCTCGCGGTGTTCACGCCGGCCAACGTCTGGTAATTGATCCCATCGGTGCTCCAGGCCCAGACACCCGAATTGAATCCGGTCGAAGTGCCGCGTGTGGCGAACGACACCACGAGGTCGCGATAGCCGGCCATGCTGAAACTGAAAATGGCCGCCTTGCCATTCGCGGAACTGTTGGCGAGCGCCAGCGCCGTCCCGGGATTCCCGTCCACAGATTCGGGAACAACGTTCAACATCGTCCCGGTGAAGGACGTCCGTTCGGGATTACTGCCTTGAGGAGAGCCCAACCCAAACGCGGACACATCCAGCATTGCCATGCCAAAAGGCGCGGGAATCGTGGCGGGCGTGGCGGTCGAAACTGTGGTTGGGGGCAGGCTCAGGAAATCCCACGCGGCAATCAGGCCGTTGGTCGCCTGCGTCAGACCGGGAAGAATGATGGCCGGGGGGCTGTTGCTCCCGGGAATGGGAACATCCAGGAGGGCGATGCGGTTGAAATCGGGCGCGGTCGCCGCGATGGCATCGTGATTGGTGGAGACGAACCTTCCGATGCCGACGCCTGTGACGTTCTCAATCCCGCTGGTGTAGGGCGGTGACCACGCGAGCGCGCCGCCGGGCGATTGATAGCCGACGCGGGCGTTGCCGGTGGCCTTGTCGAGCACGAGCACGTCCGGGAGGCCGTCGGCGTTGAAGTCGCCCGAGGCCAGGAATTCGGCTGGCGTTTCGTAAACGAAGGCGGCGCGCGAACAAAGTGGCGCAAAGAGCAACAAAGCTGCGGCGAGGGCAATTCCGAAATCCGAAATCCGAAATCCGAAAGAAATACGAAATCCGAGGTCCGAGTGGCGCCGGATTGTCCGGGCATCCTCTTCGGATTTCGAGCTTCGGGCTTCTTTCGGATTTCGGATTTCGGTCATCGGTTCTAATTATTGTTCAACGGCAGTTCCACGTCGCCCGCCGGAATGGTTTCCTCCACTTCGCGCTGGGCATTGAAGCGCACGACGTAGTAGCGGTATTTCGCGCCGCGCTGCACCGGTTGCAGGTCGCGCAGGTAGAAAAAGTAATACCCGTTCTGGCCGTAGGTTTCGTATTGCCCCGCGAACAACCGGTCGGGAACCGACATATAAAACGTCGCGCCCTGTTGGTCCTTCGTCCAAGGCACGCGCTCTATCAGAGGCGAGACTTGTGTGATGTCGCCGGAAACGCGCGGGAAGAGCGCGTTGGTCAGTTGCTCGCGATACAGCACAATCGGCAGCAGCGGCTGCCCGGCTCGCGCCGAACCGCGCGAACGAAACACGCCGGCGTTTGGATCAGCGCTCAACAGACTGTGCGTGTAATAATCAATGTAGTCGCCGTTTTCTTCGGACTTGGCGTTTTCAACCGCTTCATTGTGGGTCTCCAACAACTCGCCGATGCGCACTCCGACGGGATAGCGCGGGTTCACCGCCTGGGCCTCATTGTAAAACACCTTCGCCTGCACGCGCGGCGCATAGGGCAACACCGTGCCGCCCGGCGAATCGAAGTCACGCACCGGCGGCGGTGGCCGCGCGGGCCACGGCACGGTCACGGCCACCACCGGCGGCGTCCAGGTGAACCGCCAGGCTTCGGAACTGGCCCACACCCTGCCCTGGTCATCCACCGCCGCGACGGTGATTTCGTAATTCGCATTCGTCAGCACATTCGCGTTGAGCGTGAACTGCGGGCCGGGGCCGAAGTTCGTGCCGATCAGCGAGGTGAGATGCGCTTCACTGAAGAGGGCAATCGCGGACTTCTTTTTTTTGTTGAGGCCGAGATAGCCCGCCTGCGGGTTGTAAGGCAGGTAGCGGGTGAGCTTCTGGCTTGCGAAGCCGCTCTGCGCCGCAGGTGCTGGCGGATCCACACGATGAATTTTGAACTGGAAGCGCGCCACGCCCGCCGTGGGACAGAACCAGTTCAGCATCACCTGCGGACTGCCGATGGTGCCGATGCCGACCGGCTCGGACAGCACGGGCCGGGGCAGACTGCCGACGGGCTTGCAGCCAATGAACGCGAGCGGGCTGCCGTTGCCATGTTCATCGAGCGTCTGCACAAAATAACAAAGCCGCGTCGGACTCACGGGCATGGCCTCATCTTTTGATTCGATGAGCCTGTTCGGATTAACCGGGTCGTAGGCGGCGGCGCCCTGCGCGAACAGCGTCAACGGCCCGTCGCCGGCGCGGCGATAGACGCGATACTCGCGCGTGCGCGGCGTGAGCTTGAACCGCACGCGGATCGGCGCGACCGGGCCGTTGTCCGCCGCACGGGCAACGTGCTGGTCGCAGTTGGCGCCCACGGGCAGATTCACGCTGCATCCTCGGAACGGTGGGACTGGCCCAATCAAACAGGCGGGAAAAGAAACCCAATAGACGCCATTCGAATCGGGAGTAACGACGGCCACATCATACCAGGTATTGTTGGTCAGCGCTTGAATCAATGCCGTTGGTCCGAACGGAATGTCATCCATTTGCAGTGCCACCATGCCGCTTGCGTCTGGCACCACACTGTAAGCTCCGATGCACGAACCCTGGCCGCCATTGACCACGGTGAGCAACGGGTCGTTGCCGCTCAACGCCGTCGTGAGCAGTTGTCCCGCGAAGAACACCGCCTCGCGCTGCTGCGTCTCTGGCACGGGCGCGGTGAGCGTGCAGGTGGCGACGGCGGAAACCTGGTCATGGAAGGTGCCGACGATGCAGCCGATGCGGAACGTGTGCGCTTCGGCGTCACCGGCGGTCACCGGGTAGTCCAGTTCCGCCCTGTCCTCGTCCGGCGCGAAATGCACCGGGCCGACGGTGTCCACATTCGTGCTGATGCCGGCGACGGTGTTGGTGATGCCGAACTGAACCCACGCGATGCCGCGATCGCGCCGCGTGCAGGTGAGCCGGAAATTCCACGTCTTCGAGTCGGCGGGGATGACGTTCGTCACGAAATTCTGGAACATCACGACCGGCGTGCCGCAACTGCCGAGCAGTTCGCCCGTGGTGGCCGCCGGCCCCTCGCGCTGCCGCATCACGCCCCACGCGGGCGGACTGTGCGTCGAGAGCAACGGATCACACGCCGCCTCGCTCACGGCGCGGATGGTGTACCACACGTTGGTCAGGTCCGGGGCCGTCAGCGCGCCGGGCGTGGTGTCGAGGAAGGAATTGCGGTTGGTGCCGGCCGCCTGCGTCACGATGGCGATGCGGCCGTTCGTGGGCGCGGCGTCGTTCGTCAGCGCGGAGGTTGGATTGATCCAGCGGTAAATCCAGTAGTGTGTCACCGTGTTCGTCGGGTTCGTGTTCTGCTCCCAATTGACGAGCAGGCGCGGCAGATTCGTCGAGCCGGGCAGCACGGCGTTCTCGACGCGGACATCCCGGGGCGGCGCTGGCGGCAGGCGGCGACAGGCGCGGGCCAGTCCGCCGGTGGACACCAACCCGTCGCGGCCAAGAATGTCTCGCGCGGTGGCGAAGTAATAAGACTCCTGGCCATTGGTGAACACGCCGCCGGTCGCGCGTCCCGTATCGGCAAAGAAATACGTGTGGCGGTCGGCGGGATTTTCCGCGCCGCCCAAACCGCTGCCGAGTTCCAGTTCCTCCGCCGCCATGACGGGCGCGGCGCTGGCGCGGAGGAAATTGGGATTGCTGTAAAGCTGCGCGAGCGTGGGCGGCGTGACGTGGAAATTTCCAGCCTCGGCGTTGGTGCGCGAGATGCGCCAGAGGTTGTAGCCGAATTGCAGCGGGGACAGCCGGCGCAGTTCCGGCGGCGCGCCCCAGCGCAGGCGCACGCGCAGATGATCGCTGATGTCGTTGGTGACGACCTGGAACGGCCGGCCCGGCGCGGGCAGCACCACCGGCGCGCCCGGAAGGACGGTGACGCGGCCCACCACGTTGCCCGGCGCGCTGGTGACGGGATCCATTTCGCGCAGTTCGTAAGTGGTGACGCTGCTCTGCATTTCCGAAAAGGCGCGGCCCCGGCAAAGGTTGAATCCAGGATGGCCCTTGCCGATCAACGAGAGCAGTTCGGCGGTCTCCGGGTCGGTGGCGGCCCGTTGGAAGGCGGTGAGGACTTTTTCCGCGAGGGACTGATTGGTGATGCCGGGCACGCTGCGGAACATCAGGTTGAGCGCGTTGCTCAGGGAAAGGAGGTCGTCGCCCAGCGCCACGGATTGATTGAGCAGGGTGTTGATGGCGCCCGCATCCGTTTGCTGGGACATCGTGCCGCGTTGCGTGAACGCATTTGTGCTGCCGGCATCGCCCGGTTTGCCGAAGACGGCAAAGCGCCGGCCCGCCAGCACGCGCTCATCCGGATTGTCGAGCAGGACGTAGGACCAGTCCTGGCTGACGTTGTCGCGCCAGGTCGTGCCGACGGCGAAGACGAAGTTGGAGAGCGGCGTCTGGGCGTGGGAGGAGAAACACCAAGCTCCAAGCACCAAGCTCCAGAGAAACTTCAAGCTCCAAGCTCCACTCAAGCTGCGTCGGACGCCGCTCTTCAAAACTGAAGCTTGGAGCTTCTCTGGAGCTTGGATGTTGGTGCTTGGAGCTTTCATCAGAAATCAACTTCGTAATCAATCCCGCCGTCATCCAGCGTGCCGGTGACGGTGAGCGTCTTGCAGGCTTTCACGCAGAACGGGCAGGCGCCGATCTTGCCGCACACCCGCGCCTGGCCCTGGACGGTGATGATTCCCGCGCTGTCCGCCCGGAAGGCCGTGGCCCATTCCGCCGAGGCGCTGATGATGCAGATCAGCTCCACGTCCACGCCCATCTCCTGCCGCCCGCCGATGCTGCCAAAGCGCGAGCCGCCTTGGTAATACACCGCGTAGTTGGCGTGCGCGGCGATATCGAGGAAGCAGCTTGACGTGCCAAACAGGATTTCCGAGAGCGAGAGGCTGCCGCCGAACGCAAGATAAACGCCGGCAAACTCCGTCGGCCCCACGATCAGCACCTGCTCGACATCCGGGTCCACGAACCGCAGCGGGTCCAGCGAGCAGGCTTGGCCCACGAAAATGCCGGCGGTGAAATCCACCGGGATGGCGATGATGGTGATGGTGGCCCCCGCCTTGGCCGCGAAATAATTCTCGGTCGCCCCGAAGGCGAGTGTCGCGCCAAAATCATTCACGCTGCCGCCCTTGAAACCCATTTTCCCCTTCACCTCGAACAGACCGCCCACGCCCAGCACCGCGCCGCTTTGCAGCGTCCACCGCGCCTCGAGACTCAGCTTGAGGGGCGCGCCGCCTGTCACGCCCAGCCAGTCCAGCGGCACGTCCCGCGCGCCGATCGTCACCTCCGCCGCCGGCGCGCCGGCCGGGATGCAACTGAGCGGCGTGGTCGCGGAATTCAATTCCTTGATGTCCAGGTAGGCCGTGAAATTCAACTCGTCCGGCAGGTTCATCTTGATGGCGGCATCGAGATGAATCCGCCGGAGCGAATCGCCCTCGAACGTCGGCGCGCCGCGGATCTTCGCCGACCCCAGCGAGCCGGCCATCAACCCGCTGCCTTTCATCTTCTGGAAGGCGCCGTCCTGCGCCCCGGCGATCTGCGAACTCAAACCGTCGCGGATCGAGCGGTTCACCTGGTCGAACAACACGTCCATGAGCTGGTCCAGCAGGAAGTTTTTATCCGACATGAACTGCCGGAACGTCGTCTGGTAACTGCCCGGCAACGACGAGCCGAGGAACGAGGCGACCAGCCGCTCGCGGATTTCGCGTTTCGCCCGGGCGGGATCGGCGGTGAAGTAATCGTTCGCCGGCCCGACGACGGATTCGAGCAGGTTCGACACGCCGCCGCCGGCCTGGGTCAGAAAGGTGCCCAATGTCCCGACCGTGTGATTGGCGGCGTTGAGCGCGGCGGCGAAATCGCCCGCGGCGCCGGTGATTTGCGCGCGCAGTCCGGCGAACTGGCCGCGCAACTCCCGCAACTGATTCTCGATGTCGGCCAGCGTCGGCTCGAGGTCGGCCAGCAGATTGTTGATGAGCGGATCGGCGAGGGAGCCGATGAAGCCGAGATCCGGCCCCTGATCCTCCGCGAGCTTCTGGATGATGGCGCGGACGACGTGGCGGTTGCCGCCGCCGTCTTTTTCCAGCACGCGGATGAACAGCCCGAGCGTGTCGTCCACGTCGGCGAAGGTGCGGTCCAACTTGCCGAAGACCGAGTTCAACTGGCCCGCCGCGCCGTTGAGATTCTGCATGGCGGATTGCAGTCCGTTGGTGCCCGCGCCGACGATGCCGGCGGTTTTTGCCAGCAGGTTGGCCTTGCTGACCGCGAGTTCGGCGGCGAGCGCGTTGTAGAGATTGTCCACCACCGGATCGAGCGCGGGTTCGAGCACGGGGCGGAAGAACCCCTCGACATTTTCGCGCATCGCGTTTTGCAGGCTGCGGAAGCCGCTGGTCAGGCCGCTGGTGTCGAGCGCCGCGCCGAGTTGCGCGCGGATGGCGTTGGAGAGCGTGTTGATGGGCGCGTTGATTTCATTCAACGCGTCGTTGGCAAAGTCCAGCACCTTGAGGCGCGGCAGTTGGAGGTTGAGGTCCTGCGCGAAATCGAAGTCCACCTTGCCGGGCGTGAGTTCCTTCAGCCGGCTGTTCACGTCAATCACGGGCAGGATGACCGTCGCGTCGGCAAAACCCTTGAACTGGCGCAGCACCGCGTTCCACGCCAGCGGATAGTCGAAGCTGGCCACCTCGATCCAGTTCTGCTGCGCGCGCGGGCGGTAATCCTCGGCGTTCTGCCGATAGTCGTTGAGCGAGACACCGGACGGCCAGCCGTCGTGCGTGCGGTCGAATTTCGCCGTGTTGAAAAAATTCTGCGTTCCGTTGTTCCAGCCGCGATGCGTGCCCTTGCCTTCTTCCGCCGCCCAGCCGCCCATCAAATTGAGTTGCGCCGTGGCCGGGCCGGTCGGCGTGACGTGGAGATGGATTTTCACGTCGCGGAAAAACGGCACGCGCGCCCGCGCCGCGAGGTTGTAGAAGCCCGCGTCGGGGCGGCCCGGCGTTTCCCAGTTGTTGAAGTAGCCATCGCCCGCCGTCGTGAGTGGATAAAAACTTCCGCCCGGCCCTTGAAGCTGGAGATTCGCGGGCACAGGAAAGCGCGAATCCACTCCCTCGACTCCCGTCGCTGCCGTGGCGAGATTGCCGTTGGCCTTGATGGCGAGCGCGGTGTGGAGGGCCTGCGGGATGAAGGGCAGCTTGGTCTCGACGCCCAGCACCAGGTAGCGCTCCGTCAGGCTGCACGCGTTGTTGGTGCGCGGCTTGAACTGGAGGCTCATCAGCTTGAGGTCCGTGTTCCAATAAACCAGATGCTTGGTGCCAATGTTCGCCGGCAGCCGCGCGGCGTCGAGATTGCCCCTGCACAAAAAGCTCATCCGCTCGAACTCAACGGGGAACCCCGACGGCACGGGCAACGAGATCACGCCGTCCGTGCGCGATTCATAATTGTCGCTGTCGAGATACGAGAGCCGGTAGCTGGAGAACGTGAACGGATAACCGTAGAGCGTGAGGTTGGCCGGGAAGGTCGCCGACTCGTGAATCCCGCTGACGCCGCCGTAACGCACATAGTATTTGGAGCGCGCCGTGAGCGGATACAAACCGGTGTCCGTGCCGGCGATGAAGCTGCGGCCCTGCGCCGGCGCGCGGAAATTCAGGCCCGCGTAATTCGCCAGACCCTCGGCGTAGTTGGTCGCGCCCGGACGCTCGACGGTGGTGAAATCGTTGGTGTTCGCGCTGCCGTAGCCGGTATGGAGCAGGCGCGAGGGACGGCGCGCATCCTGTTCGCCGGACAAATCGTCGGCCTTCAGAAAAGTGCCGGAAAAATAGCAGGCGCCATCCGAAACGTCGCTCGTGCGCTGGGCGTAATCAGCGCCGCCTGCAAAACCCCAGGTCAGGTTTTGCGGTGTCACCGTGCCGTAAGCCAGCAGCCCGCCCTCGGGCGTGAAGTGGAGTTCGCGCGGGCCGAATTGTCCGGGCGCCGCGGTGAAGAACATTGTCAGTGCGCCCACCACAGGGGCGCTGCCGCAACCGCCTTCCGGCGGACAATCGCGCGCGTAGGGCATCCACGCCGGACCGTTCAGCAACAAATAACTTGCGGCGGTGTCAATCAGGTCGTTTGTGATGACCAGTGCGCCCGGGCCCGCCGGGAGGGATTGGAAGGTCATGTAGGGAAAATGCGTTCGGTAATTGTAGTCGCCCGGCTGCAAGCTGGCCTGGATCGTGAGCAGCGCGCCGCCGTTGGTGGCGGGCCGCACATAAACCGGCGTGCCCGGGACGGCGGCGAGGTTGCGGTAATAGTTGTCATTCGAGATGCGATACCAGGCGAGTTGATCCACGAGGAACGGGTATTCCGCAATGAGGTCGGTGTCTTCCTGCTGCCGGACAAACTGGAGCGCCTGCGCCTCGGAAATAAAGAATTCACCCTCGGGAATCCGCCACATGATTTGCGGAGCCTTAATCCAGAACGGCTTTGTTTCCTCCGCGAACCAGAGCTGATTGGTGCCATAGTGCGAGGCGTGGAAAATGACCGGCGAACTCGTCGGCAACAAATCCGGCCCCAGCGCCAAGTTGGTCCTCAACGCAAACGGCATCATGGCGCGCGTGTTCGTGCCGAGCGCCATGCCGAAGCCCGCGGGAAACCACGCCTCGATGCTCCCAACCATTCCGGCGGCACTGAGCGTTGCCACGGGCAGGCGGTAGCGGATGCCGTTGGTCTCGAAGAACTGCGCGGGGTTGGCCAGGCTGAACGAGCCGTTCAGGTTGGTGGCGACACCGTTCGCGCCGAGATGCACGTTGAACGCCGCGCCGCCGCCGAACTTGAATCCGGGCGCGGTCGCGAGGTACGCGCCGCCCGGCCCGAGTTGCAACTGCGACGCCAGATGCGTCGGCGCGGTGATGGTGCCGTTGGTCGGCGTGTTGATGACGTTGGTGAGAACGGTTTCGATGTTGCCGAAGAAAACGTGGCCGTTGAAATGGAGCAGCCGCGTGGCGCCGGCGCTTTCCGTGCCGTCGGTCGAGAACGCGCCGCCGTTTTCGTTGTGCGAAAGCGTCGCGGTCAGTTGATGGAAATTGTTGACCGAATCCAACTGCACGCCGTCCGCTGGTGCGACGTTCAAGGACTGATTGATCGTCGCCACGCCGGAGCCGATCCCCGAGCCAATTGGCGTGGAGGCGTTGTAAGCGGCGAAGTTGAAGGCATTGGAATAGGTGTTGGGCTGGACGGCCAGCGGCGTGCCGGTGGGCGCGATTTGCAAGCCGGCCTCCAACTGGTACGCGACGAGCGCGTTCGGCGGCGCGGCCCCGAAGTCGTAGAACCGCCAGAGCGATGCGTTGGCCTTCATCCCGAACGCGTTCACCTGATAGCCGCCGTTGATGGCGAAGAAGCGGTCATTGAACGGAATGTCCGTCGCCGCGCGCAGATGCACGCTGCCGTCGCCGAGGTACGCCGTCGAACCCGTCCACACCGGCGCGGTGACGAACGAGCCGGTGTACCCGTGGCCCGTGGCATCGGCGACAGTTGTCCCCGCGCCTTCGTCCAGCCGCCAATACGCGAGCAGATTGGCTTCATTGCCAGCGAGCGGACGATTCTTGAGGGTTTGAATCTCGTTCGTCGTGAGCGCGCGATTCCAAACTGCGATCTCGTCGAGCGCGCCGTGGAAGCGCTCGGCATAGTTGTGGTATCGGCCAATCTGAACCGGATCGGAATTCGTCGGCGGTCCCGGGGAGGCCCACGAGCCGGTCCCGACCACGCTGCCGTCGAGCCACAACTTCCCGCCCGCCGCGTCCACCGTCAGCGCCGCGTGATGCCAGCCGCCATCGGCGACGGTGGCGACCGAGGTGGCGTCAATCGCCTGGAGGAAACCCGGGCGATAAAAAAATCCGCGCAACTTCCCGTTTTGGACGAAGAGACTCCAGCCGTTGCCACTGGCGTCGGCGTATTTGCTCACGATGCCCTGGACGAACGAGACGGTGTTGGTCGTGCGAAACCAGCCCATCGCCGTCAACGGATACGCGTTCAGGTTTGTGTTGTGCGGCACCTGCACGTAGCCGCTCACACCGTCGAAGCGCAGGCAGTTCGTCGCGATCATCGTCAGCGCCAGCGGCGCTGCGGAAGCGGCCCACGCGGCGTTGCCATTAAGCGTGGCCGTGCGCGCGGCGGGCGTGGCGTCGGCGCTGGTCGTCAAGCTGCCCTCGTCGAAATGCCACAGACTGAGCAAGCCGTCCTCGTTGCCGTTGAGGCGGCGGTGCTTGAGGTAATTGAGTTCGTTCAGGCTGAGCGCGCGATTCCAGATGCCCACCTCGTCCAGATCGCCGGCAAACGTGTTCGTGGCGAAGGCAGCCGTTGCATAGCGGCCGATGGTGATGGGTGTATCCGTCGTCGTCGGGCCGGCCGTGCCGGTCCAGCCCTGCGGCGTTCCGCGCGAATTGCCGTCAATGTAAATCGCGCCGCCGCTGGCAGAAACGACCAGCGCGACGTGGTGCCACTGCCCGTCGGCCAGGAAGCCGCCATCGAAACCCGGATCGCTGGGATAAACGAAATTCGATCCGTTGCGAAAATACCAGGCGCGCAACCGGCCGTTATAGACGTGGAACGAGTAACCGTTCCCCGCGCCGGGGGCATATTTGTTTACGATCCCATCGTAGAGCGGCGCCGTGCGCAAGGTGCGGACCCAGGCGGTGATCGTGAGCGGATAGGCGTTGAGCGCCGGGTCGTGCGGGACGCTGACGTAACCGTTGGTGCCGTTGAAGCGCAGGCAGTTCCCGGGGCTGACTTGGGAAAAACCCAAAACTGCTCCAAGCAACTGCAATGTTGCCGACCACAACAAACGGTTTGTGACCATAGCGCGTTTGCACCGGGGTTAATCGCTGCTATTAAAACCCAAGAGTCAGAAAATGCAAGTGCAGTTTGCGCGCACGGATTGCGTTTTCAATTTCGACACGCCAAGCTGGGCACGCATGACTCAAGACGAAGTGCTGCAGGTTTTCCGCGACACGGGCGCACTGCTCGAAGGCCATTTTATCCTTCGCAGCGGGTTGCACAGCCGCCAATTCTTCCAATGCGCCATCGCGCTTCAGCAAATGCCGGTGGTCGAGAAGCTCGGCGCGGCGCTGGCCGAAAAGGTGAAGTCATTGGGCGCGGTCACGGTGATCTCTCCCGCGATGGGCGGGCTGGTCATCGGCCAGGAAGTCGCGCGGCAGCTTGGCGTGCGCTTCATTTTTGTCGAGAAAGAGGAGGGCAAGCTCGCCCTCCGCCGTGGTTACAAGATTTCACCGGGCGAGACGATTCTGGTTGTCGAGGATGTCGTGACGAAAGGCGGCCGCGTTCAAGAGACGATTGACATCGTGCGAGCGAACGGCGGACAGGTCGTGGGCGTGGCGATGGTGGTGGATCGCTCGAACGGCACGGCGAACTTTGGCGTGCCGATGGCGTGCTTGATTTCGTTGCAAGTCGAAACTTTCGAGCCGACAAAGCTGCCGCCAGACCTTGCGGCGATTCCCGCAATGAAGCCCGGGAGCAAATAGAAGTTTGGAGTTCCGGCTTTAGCCGGTTCGAGCCGCCTGAAGGCGGAACTCCAAACGCGCCGCTGCGCCACGCCCGTTGTGCCAGCGCGGTTTTCACTGTGCCACCGCGTCGCCTTTGGCACAGACTTCCGCCAATCTTGCTCGTCTATTTCCCTTCTTTTCCTCAACAAACACAGCGATTTCAGCACGACGCAGGCTGGTGGCATTGGCATAGCTTAAGAACCTCTTGCCGCGCGTGTCGCGGCAACCAAACGAATTTCATTTTATGGCAAAAGTTTTAGGCATTGATTTGGGAACGACGAACTCCTGCATGGCGGTCATGGAAGGCGGCGAGCCGCTCGTTCTGGAAAATTCCGAAGGCCGGCGCGTGACGCCGTCCGTCGTCGCGTTCACCAAGGGCGGCGAACGCATTGTGGGCGATGCCGCCAAGCGTCAGGCCGTCACCAACTCGCGCAACACCGTTTATTCCATCAAGCGGTTCATGGGCCGCAAATTCGACGAGGTGCAGGAGGAACTCAAACGTGTGCCCTACAAGGTCGTGAAGGCTTCCAATGGCGATGCCGCCGTCGAAGTCGAAGTGGACGGCAAGCCGAAACAATTCACCCCACCGGAAATTTCCGCGATGATTCTTTCCAAAATGAAGGCCGACGCCGAAATGCGGCTCGGCGAGAAGATCACCCAGGCCGTCATCACCGTGCCGGCTTACTTCAACGACTCGCAACGTCAGGCCACGAAGGATGCGGGCCGCATCGCGGGCCTTGAAGTGCTCCGCATCATCAACGAGCCGACCGCCGCGTCGCTCGCTTACGGGCTCGACAAGAAGAAGGACGAGAAGATCGCGGTTTACGATTTGGGCGGCGGCACGTTCGATATTTCCGTGCTCGAAATCGGCGATGGCGTGTTCGAGGTCAAGGCCACCAACGGTGACACGCACCTGGGCGGTGACGATTGGGACGGGCGCATCATGGATTGGATTCTCGACGAGTTCAAAAAAGAGCACGGCATGGATTTGCGCAAGCAGCCCGACGCGCTCCAACGCATCAAGGAAGAAGCCGAGAAGGCCAAGATCGCCCTCAGCTCCGCGCAGCAATACGAAATCAACCTGCCCTTCATCACCGCCGACGCCAGCGGGCCGAAGCACATTTCGATGAAGCTCACCCGCGCCAAGATGGAGCAGCTTTGCGACGAACTTTTCGAGCGCACCATCGGGCCGGTCAAGGCTTGCTTGAAGGACGCGGGCATCGAGGCCAGCAAGATTGACGAACTCGTGCTCGTCGGTGGCATGACGCGGATGCCGAAGGTCGTCGAAGTCGCGCACTCGCTGGTGGACAAACCGCCGCATCAGGGCGTGAACCCGGACGAAGTCGTCGCCATCGGCGCGGGCATTCAAGGCGGCGTGCTCAAGGGCGAAGTGAAGGACGTGCTCCTGCTCGACGTGACGCCGTTGTCGCTCGGCATCGAGACGTTGGGCGGCGTGTTCACGAAACTCATCGAGCGCAACACCACGATTCCCACGCGCAAATCGGAAATCTTTTCGACCGCGAGCGACAACCAGCCCGGCGTGGAGATTCACGTGTTGCAGGGCGAGCGGCAGTTCGCGCGCGACAACAAGACCATCGGCAAGTTTCATCTCACGGACATTCCGCCCGCGCCGCGCGGCGTGCCGCAGATCGAGGTGACGTTCGACATTGACGCCAACGGCATTTTGCACGTCGGCGCGAAGGACCTCGGCACGGGCAAGGAACAGAAGATCACCATCACGGCCAGCAGCGGACTCTCGAAGGACGAAGTCGAGAAGATGCGCAAGGACGCCGAGTCGCACGCCGAGGACGACAAGCAGGCGCGCGAGGAAGTCGAGACGCGCAACGAAGCCGACAACGCGGTGTATCGCTCCGAGAAAATGCTCAAGGACAACCAGGACAAGATTTCCGAGGGCGACAAGGGCAAGATCGAGAAAGCCGTGGCGGACGTGAAGGAAGCGCTCAAGGGCAAGGACGCCGGCGCGATCAAATCCGCGAGCGAGAAGCTCAACGAAGCCTGGCAGGCCGTGTCGGCGGAACTTTACAAAGCGGCGGCGGCGAAAGCGCAGGCGGGCAAAACGCAATCCGGCACGAGCGGCGAACCGAAGTCTGAGGAGAAAAAGGGCGAGAAGGATGAGGGGCCGATCATTGATGCGGAAGTGGTGGATGAGAAGAAGTGAAAACGAGAAAACGTTTAACACCCGATGAAAAGTTTTTTTGTCACTTCCAAAAGCTGCGAAGAAGAAGCAGTGAAAGCTACGTCCATGCACGTAACCGCAAAAGCTGTTTACTTTAAGAGAGGAAGAGCCATCGTCGCAGTCTTTCCACTATCGGAAATTATCCGGGCCAGCGTAAGCAGGGCTGAACCGCTGCATGCGGAAGATCGGCGCGTCGGTTTGGAGCTCGTTGCCGGCTATCTCGCAAAGAAAGGCATCGCCCTTCCGGCAATCGAATCTGAATCAACGAGGCACGAAGCAAAAAACTAAGCGGTGAAGATTAAGAGCATTCCATTCCGCACGAGCGACAGATTATGAAGACCGGGCTTCTCATTCTCATAATGTGCGCGGTGTTGAGTCTTGGTTTGGGCTGTAAAAAAGAAAGTGAACAAGTCGGCCGTTACCAAGTTTTTTCAGCCTCATGGGAAGAGCTTTATCTTCACACTGATAAAAGCGATGGCAAAGTAGAACCTTACGCCGTAACTCAAAAACAGCTTGTTAAGCTTGATTCTGTTACAGGACGAGTCTGGGTTTGGTCTCGTGGAATGCGCGATACAAAGGATCAAAGCGGCTGGGTCGAAATGACCGATTCCGGTCTTGTTTTGCCGCCGTCCTTGCAAGGGGAGAAACATTGAAGTTTTCCCCCGGCTCGTGCGGCGTGAGTTTTGAAACCAGAATGAACATGGCGCAGACAAATTTGAGCGGCTTACGCGGTGCGGGAGTCCCGTTTCCCCTCACCCTGACCCTCTCCCTCGGGGAGAGGGAACAGCCGTTGTCCGCTTTCGGTTTTTCCGGCGTCTGTCGGGCCAATCCAGTCGCACAACATTCCGAGAGCCGGCGAATGATTCTCCCTCTCCCCAGGGGAGAGGGCCGGGGTGAGGGGAAGGGCGACGTGCGATTGCCCGAAACGGCACTGGCGCAGGGCCGGAATTGATTTACAATTCTCCCCCGCTTGCGCGGCGGGATTTGAAAAGACCAAACAAATTTTAAGAAGCATGGGCTCGTTTTACACAGGCTGCAAAGTCGAGAACCACAAGGACGCGAAAAAGGTCGCGGTGGTGCCGAAGCTTCGCGTGGACACGGGCAGCATGTCCACGTGGATTGCGGAGAGCACGCTTCGCGAGCTAGGCATTGAGCCGGTGAAGCAAGTGCAATTTGAAACAGCGAGCGGGCAAATGGTGACGCGCTCGATTGGCTTCGCGGTTCTTCGCGTTGACGAGTTTGAAACCGCCGACGAGGTCGTGTTTGCGCAGAAAGGCGACTTGCCGCGATTGGGTTGGCGCGCTTTGTCCGGCATGAACGCGCTCGTGGATGAGAAGTCGAAACGATTGGTGGACGCCGGCCCAATCCTCGCAGCGGGCAGCGAGAGAAGTCAGTGTTTTGAACCGCCCTCACCCCGGCCCTCTCCCCCAGGAGAGGGAGAAGCTTTCGCGCGTCCTGCATGTTCGGACATGGGCCGGGCCGTCGCCGCCTCGCAGTGTTTCAACGCAGCAAACGTCCGAACAATCAGCGTGCCCGCCACGCAAAAAACCTGCCGACGATTCTCCCTCTCCCGGGGGGAGAGGGCCGGGGTGAGGGCGAGCGTTTCCACTAACTTCATTTCGCGCAGCACCGGGCCGCGCATCACCGCAACCAGATGAAACAATTTTCCCGTCCGCTCGGGCGGCGGGATTTGATTACATCAAACAACAAAAACAAAACCGAAAACCAAACTATGGCACTGAACATCAAACCCCTCGGCGACCGGCTCCTCGTTGAGCCGCTCGAAGAGAAGGAAACCAAAAAGGGCGGCATCATCATCCCCGATACCGCGAAGGAAAAGCCCCAGGAAGGCGTCATCATCGCCCTCGGCACGGGCAAGACCAACGACGACGGCAAGAAGGTCCCCTTTGAAGTCAAGAAGGGCGACCGCGTGCTCGTCTCCAAATACGGCGGCACCGAAATCAAGCTGGACGGCAAGGAGTACAAAATTTTCAGCTCCGACGACCTGCTGGCGATCATTGATTAACCCACAACTCTCAACCATCAACTAAAGACTCAAAATTATGGCAGCAAAACAACTACTGTTCGATGAGGCCGCGCGTCAGGCGATTCTGCGGGGCGTTTCCAAACTCTCCCGCGCCGTCACCGCGACCCTCGGCCCGAAAGGCCGCAACGTCGTGCTCGACAAAAAATTCGGCTCCCCAACCGTCACCAAGGACGGCGTCACCGTGGCGAAGGAAATCGAGCTCGAAGACCCGTACGAAAACATGGGCGCCCAGATGGTCCGCGAAGTCGCCAGCAAAACCAGCGACGCCGCGGGCGACGGCACCACCACGGCCACCGTGCTCGCGGAGTCCATTTACCGCGAGGGCCTCAAGTTCGTCACCGCCGGCGGCAATCCCATCGGCATTCAACGCGGCATCGGCAAGGCCGTCGAAGCCGCCGTCGCGCACTTGGACAAGATCGCCAAGAAGGTGAAGGACAAGGAGGAGATCAAACAGGTCGCGACCGTTTCAGCGAACTGGGACGAAACCATCGGTGAAATCATCGCCGACGCGATGGACAAGGTTGGCAAGGACGGCACCATCACCGTCGAGGAAGGCAAGTCCATCGAAATCACGCTCGAAGTCGTCGAGGGCATGCAGTTCGACAAGGGCTACCTTTCGCCCTACTTCGTCACGAACGCCGAGACGATGGAGTGCAAGCTCGAGGACGCCTACGTCCTGAACTTCGAGAAGAAAATCAGTTCATTGAAGGACCTGCTCCCGGTGCTGGAACGCGTCGCCAAGATCGGCAAACCATTGTTGATCATCGCGGAGGAAGTCGAAGGCGAGGCCCTTGCCACGCTCGTCGTGAACAAGCTTCGCGGCACCATCAACGTCTGCGCCGTCAAAGCGCCGGGCTTCGGTGATCGCCGCAAGGCCATGTGCGAAGACATCGCCATCCTCACGGGCGGCAAGTTCATCAGCGAAGACCTCGGCATCAAGCTCGAGAGCATCGGCCTCGATGACCTCGGTCGCGCCAAGAGCATCGTGATTGACAAGGAAAACTGCACCATCGTCGAAGGCGGTGGCAAGTCTTCCGAAATCCAGGGCCGCGTGAATCAAATCCGCCGCCAGATTGAGGAGACCACCAGCGACTACGACCGCGAGAAGCTCCAGGAACGCCTGGCCAAGCTCGCCGGCGGTGTGGCCGTCATCAACGTCGGAGCCGCCACCGAGACCGAGATGAAGGAGAAGAAAGCCCGTGTCGAAGACGCGCTGCACGCGACCCGCGCGGCCGTCGAAGAAGGCATTGTGGCCGGCGGCGGCGTGGCCCTGGTCCGCTGTCTGGAAGCCATTGAGAAGGTCCGCGGTTCGAACGACGACGAGAAGATCGGCGTGGACATCGTCAAGCGCGCCATCGAAAGCCCCGTCCGCGAACTGGCGAACAACGCCGGCGTGGAAGGCTCGGTGGTCGTCGAGGAAGTCA
>Ga0247727_10003265_pt1 | contig 36081 bp, 37 predicted proteins | sample WisWelCaveWW1625_FD_202498 | JGI IMG/M metagenome (GOLD analysis project Ga0247727, IMG submission 202498) | Biofilm microbial communities from Wishing Well Cave, Virginia, United States - WW16-25 | ecosystem: Environmental > Aquatic > Deep subsurface > Groundwater > Cave microbial mat | place...
TCGACGAGATCGACAAGATCGCCCGCAAGAGCGACAACCCCTCGATCACCCGCGACGTCTCGGGCGAAGGCGTACAGCAGGCGCTGCTCAAGATCATCGAGGGCACGGTCGCCAACGTGCCGCCCCAAGGCGGCCGCAAACACCCCCACCAGGACTTCATCCAGATCAACACGGCGAACGTGCTCTTCGTCTGCGGAGGCGCCTTCGAGGGGCTGGACCGCCTCGTGGAGCGCCGCCTCGCGCGGGACAAGCGATCGATCGGCTTCAAGTCGGACTACGTCGGTAAGAAGGGCCAGGAGCGCACCGACGAGCTGCTCAAGCACGTGACGCACGACGACCTGCTCCAGTATGGCCTGATCCCGGAGTTCGTCGGCCGGCTGCCGCTGGCGGTCAGCCTGGAGGCGCTGGGGCAAGAAGAGCTACGCCGCATCCTCACCGAGCCACGCAACGCCCTAATCAAACAGTTTCAGCGCTTCTTCGCCATGGACGGCGTGGAGCTGGCCTTCACCGACGACGCGCTGGACGCCTGCGCTCAGGAAGCCCTGGGCCACAAGACCGGCGCCCGCGGCCTGCGCACCGTCCTGGAAGATACGCTGCTGGACGTGATGTACGAGATCCCGTCGCGCGGCGACGTGAAGAAGTGCATGGTCACGGGCGAGTCGATCTCGAAGCGACAGCGCCCGCTCCTCCTCACCCGCACCGGCCAGGTCGTCGATACGGAGGACGCGGAGGAAGAAGAGGTCGAGGCGCAGGACGCGACGGCGTAGCCCCCTCGTTCGCGAAGACGCCAAGAGGGCCGGGCAGTTTTCCCGGCCCTCTTGCTTCACCCCGCCCCGGAGTGTGCTACGGACCTGGGTTCGACTCGTTCGGGTTCTTGGGCGACTGCGGCGGGTTCGGCGCCAGGCAGTCGCTGCCGTGGCGGCCGAAGACGAACTGCACGTCCTTGATATCAATGTTGCCGTCCGAGTTGATCGTGCCTGAGGGCTCCAAGTCGAACCGTTGGTTGTAAAGCAGGTTGCCGGTCTTCACGCCCCAGCGGAAGGCCATGATCTGCTGGTCGCGCACGTCCACGTCGCAACTCCCGTCCACGTCACCCTCCAGCCAGCGCATCGTCACCGCAGCGTCGTCACAGCCGTTGGTCTCGAGCGGGTGACCCTTCGTGTCGGTCACGTTGCAGTCCTGGTTGATCAATGACACCAGGATGCCGTTGTTCTTGTGCGAGCGGATGAGCTTGTAGACCTCGGGCTGCGGCCGCACGGTGAGCGTGGCCAGCTGCGTGCCGGGCCAGGCGCCGGGCTTCTTCACGGCGCAGCCGATCCGGGCCAGGTTGTCCGGCTGCAGGCCATCGTCCTTGTCGTCGATGAAGCAGGTCGCCCCTGCGGGGAGCGGCTGCACCGCCGATTCGATGTTCACGCAGACGTACTTCGCGTCGAAGCGCACCTCGAATTGGAAGCCGCCGACCTGCTGCGTTTCGGTTTCGTCGATGAGCGTGTCCTGATCGTCGTCGAAGCCGTTGCCCAGGGTCTCCTTGGGGTTCTGGCCGTTCGGCAGCGAGCTCAGCTGATGCGTGAAGGTGGCCACATCGGTGCTTTGCGCGCAGGTGTTCGGCGGGAGCTTCTCGCCCTGAGCGGTTAGGAACAGGTTCTGGAGCGGAGGCAGCTTCAGGTGGTGCGGGACGCCGGTCGCCGTGGGCTCCGGCGTGCTGGTGGCCGGACCGACGGTGGCCGTGTTCGTCGGCGTCGCCGTGTTCGTGGCCGTCGGCGTGAGGGTCGGGGTGTTGGTCGGCGTGTTGGTCGGCGTGTTCGTGGCCGTTGGCGTGAAGGTCGGCGTGTTCGTGGCCGTCGGCGTGAACGTCGGCGTGTTGGTCGGGGTGTTCGTCGCCGTCGGCGTGTTGGTCGGGATGTTCGTCGCCGTCGGCGTGTTCGTCGGGGTATTCGTGGGCGTGTTCGTCGCCGTCGGCGTGAACGTCGGCGTGTTGGTCGGGGTATTCGTGGGCGTGTTCGTCGCCGTCGGCGTGAACGTCGGCGTGTTGGTCGGCGTGTTGGTGGGCGTGTTTGTCGCCGTCGGCGTAAAGGTCGGCGTGTTGGTGGGCGTGTTCGTCGCCGTCGGCGTGAACGTCGGCGTGTTGGTCGGCGTATTCGTCGCCGTCGGCGTGTTGGTCGGCGTATTCGTCGCCGTCGGCGTGTTGGTCGGCGTGTTGGTGGGCGTGTTTGTCGCCGTCGGCGTGGACGTCGGCGTGTTGGTGGGCGTGTTCGTCGGCGTGGGCGTGTTGGTCGGCGTGTTGGTCGGCGTGTTGGTGGGCGTGTTTGTCGCCGTCGGCGTAAAGGTCGGCGTGTTGGTGAGCGTGTTCGTCGCCGTCGGCGTGTTGGTCGGCGTGTTGGTCGGCGTATTCGTCGCCGTCGGCGTGTTGGTCGGCGTGTTGGTCGGCGTATTCGTCGCCGTCGGCGTGTTCGTCGGGGTATTCGTGGGCGTGTTCGTCGCCGTCGGCGTGTTGGTCGGCGTGTTGGTCGGCGTATTCGTCGCCGTCGGCGTGTTGGTCGGGGTGTTGGTGGACGTGTTCGTCGCCGTCGGCGTCGGGGTGGCTGTCGGCGTCTTGGTGGCCGTGGACGTTGGCGTCGCCGTCTGGGTGGCGGAAGGCGTCGGCGTGGGTGTCGGAGCGAGCACGGCGCCGATCTGGATCTGGTTGTCGCGTTGGCCGACGGACCCGCCGTCCAGCGAGATGTACTGCATGTGGAAGGGCGCGCCCGAGATGCTGCTGGCGCCGCAATTCGAGCCGTTGCAGCCGCCGTTCCAGCCATCGGGCGGCGAGTTGCCGGCGTCGGGGTCGGCCGCCTCGGCCAGGTGCCCGCCGAACCAGACGCCCACCAGCGTGTTGCTGCCGGGCGTGGTGAGCGTCACGCTGATCTGCACGTCACTGGTACCGCAGTTTCGCAAGCAAGTGGTCGCGGGCATGTGGGTGATGGAATGGACGGAGAGGCCCGTGCACGGGCTCGGGGAGCAGCCGATGCGGACCTGGCGCGGCGGGTTGTCCGCGCGTTCGGCGTCGCTGACCTTCTCGGCGGGGTGACCGGCGACCGTCGCCGGGCCGAAGGTGTCGGACGGGATGGAGACGAGGCTGGCGCCGGTATAGAGCGTGTTGGAGCCGTCGCATTCGCCGGTGCCAATCGCGAAGCCCGGCGCGCCTTGGCAGGGGGCCAGCAGAACGCCCGACTGCGACTCGTCGACGTCGGTCAGGAAGTCGTAGGCGTAGACGTCCGCCTTGGAGAAGTCGTACTGGAAGACCATGGTATGAGCGCCAGAGGTTTCGATCGTGTTGAAGAGCCGGTGGCCGACCGAGTCGCCCTCCATGTACACGGAGTTGTTCTGGTTGATGGCGCCTTCGGCCCAGTCGCAGTCGTCGGCTATGTTGTTGTTGTCGGAGTCATTCTGGCACTGGCTGAAGTGGATGGCAGCATCGGTGAAGGTCACGCTGGCGAGAACGGCCGTCTGGCCGAGGTTCCAGACCTCGACCAGGTAGGTGCCCTGGAGCGCGTCGTTCGAAAGTTGGTAATCGTACGTGAGCGTGCCGCCGGAGGCGACGAGCGTGGTGGCTGAATCGACTGCCGGATCGGGGCGGGTGATCGTTATGGGTAGGTTCTGGCCGACCTGGCTGTCGAATCCGCAGCCTTCGATGTGCACCACAGCGCCCGGGGGATAGTCCGGTAGGTCGGTGACCACCTTCGGTATGCCGGGGGAGGTGGAGCAGAGAGCCTGGGCGCTATTCGGGGGAAGCGCCATCGCCAGGGCGATGGCGAACGCACCTATCAGGACGCAAGCCCCTACCACGGCAGGCGAACGCAACAAGCGTATCACACAGCCACTCCTATCAATGCGTGTGCTTATGCGCAGCCAGGCTCGGCACCGGGCGGGGGACAGAGCTGGACTAGGCCACCAGTCAGGTTTAGTTAACACGATGCTGACGGGGTTGTCAACCCCTTCGCGGTCAAGTCTGAGTATTGTTAGGGAATTGAGCGCAGCGCGCTGACGCCGGCCGTCAGGGCCTAGTCCGCGCCCAGCCGGATGCGCATCTCTTCCTCGATGGCGTTGTTGTCGTCGTCGACGGTATAGCACTCGACCAGGTACCGGCCCGGCTGACCAGGGGCGATGAAGGCGCGCTCCAGGCTGCCGGCCTCGGGCGTCGCCTCGCCGACGGGGCCGCCGTTCGTGTTCGCGGGGATCGCCTCGGTCAGGATCTCCGCCACGACGCGCTCGCCGCGCTTCCCTTCGCCATCGCGCAGCACCCGGCAGCCGACGATGACTGCCACCGGGTACTGGCTCTTGTAATCGAGCTTCAGCCTCAGCGAGGCGCTGGGTGCGAGGTCGCCTTCAATCCGAAGGGCTTCGAAGATCTCCGTCTCATCGGAGTCGGCGCCGAAGCTGACGCCGCAGCCGGCGGCCAGCAGCGTAAGGAACAGGAGCGCGCCTGTCGCTGCTACGAGCCGCTCTCGCGGCCGGGCGCTGGAGGAAGAACACGCGTTCGCGAGACGCTGCGCGCGGCGGGCGAAACAGTCGAGCATACGGGTCGTTGTTCAGAGTAGCCGGATGATGAGGCGCGAACAAGCGGCGGAAGCTCGCCAGCGGCGCCTCGCGCCTCGCGCGGCGACTGCCCGGCTACTTGACCTAAGTCAGCGCGAGCCGTAGGCTCATAATCACGCCACGAGGAAACTTATGTCACCCACCGAGCGCAGCTCCCAGCCATCATCGTTGAGACACCGCAGAGCGGCCACCCTGGCCGCGGGCTTGGTGGTTGCGGTTGTCCTGGCCGCTGGCTTCTCGTCCGCGGCGCCCCAGGCGCGCGCCCTGCCCGAAGCCGGGACCGACATCCTGCCCGTGGCCGTCGAAGCGAGCGTCACCAGCCGGCTCGGGAGCGAGACGATCTCCTTCACCGGCGAGGCTACCATCGTCCGGGGCGACCCCGAGCTGGTGGGGGGCGTCGAACGGGTCAGCGCCGAGATTACCGCGCTCGACCTGACCGGGACGAGCCAAATCGGCCCCATCACGGTCAACGAAAGCTCGACGCTCACCAGCGCTGGGGAGATCCGCAGCCTCCAGCCGCCACCCGACCAGTTCCCCGCCTCGAGCTTCCTGGACCTCTTCGTCCAGGTGGTGGTGCCGGCAAACCCCACGCCGACGCTGATCCTCCATAACGAGGCGGCCCTCCGCGTGGTGCCCGTCGGCGGGAACGGCGACGAGACTTCGCTACTTTCATGGCCACCCCTCGGCGTCACGTATGCCGTCGAGCCGAACCCGTGCGTGCCCTTGCTGCCCGCCCTGCCCGCCAACGTCTGCGTCACGGCCCTCTCCGTCACGATACAGGGCGAGCCGCCAGCAACCCCGACCACGACGCCGACGCCACTCCCAAGCCGTAATACGACGTTTTCGGTGGAGGCCGGCGGCCCTTCGGGAGCCGATCCGGCGGGACTGCTGCAGGTCGGTCCCAGCGCCGCAGCGGCCTGCACTCAGCTCGGACTGACGGCCGACGGCTGCGACAGCGGCGCGGACGGCGACGAAGACGACGTGGACGCGCTTTCCTTCGGGATGGACTTCGAGGAGGCGGCCCAGCCCGCGATCTTCTCGGTGGCGTCGGGGAGCGATGGGTTGCCGGGTACCGGCGTCTCGGGCCAAGCCGGCTGCTCGCCGGCGCAACCCCAGGCCGACACGTTCGTGTCCGACCTCGATGGCGACAACACGCTCCTGGCCGACGGAGACGGCCTGGGCGGCGCCTGCCCGACGGCTCCCTCCTTTGGGCTCATCGAGACGCCGGTCTCCGACGACCTCGACGCATTGGAAGGCCACCCGCCTTCCGCCGCGGACGTGGACGGCGACGGCGTGCCGGAGGCGCCGGTCTTCCTCTCGCTCAGGGGCGGCTCGCCCACGCTCGGGGAGCTCGACCGCGTTGGCGGTGACATCCTCTGGACCATCGGCGGGGCGCAACCTGGGCTGTACGCCTCCGCGGCCACGCTCGGCCTGGGGCCAGTGGACGAGGTGGATGCGATCTGCGTCCTCGATGACGGCAACGCGATCTACGAGCCCAGCATAGACCGCGTGATCTTTTCTCTGGCGCCTGGTTCGCCCCGCCTGAGCGCGATCGGCGCCGGCCAGGCCGATCTGCTGGCGCCCGGCCCCCGAATCGTTCTCAACGCAGCAGCGCTGGGCCTCCAATCCGGCGACGACGTGGACGCGCTTGCCTGCGGAGCTGACCTGCTCGGCATCGTCCTCCCGCCGACGCCCACTCCGACCGCAACGTTTGATCCGACCGCCACGCAGCTGCCGGCGACGGAGACGCCAGCGCCTTCCGCGACGCCGCAGCCAACCACCACCGCGGTGGCCGTCTCCCTGCCACAGGCAGGGCAGGGCGGAGCCGGCGCTGGCGGCGGCCAGGGGTCCTGGGCGGGCGCTTTGCTGCTGGTGGCGGGTACGGGGGCTCTGCTCATCTACGCTAGGGGGAGACCCGCGATTCACCGCCGCTAAAGTTTCCCCATGCGCCCCCCGCCGCGCCCACTCGCCTTCGTCCTCTTCGCCCTGCTCGCGGCAGTCGCCGTTGATTGCGGCGACTCCGATCCCGGCCCGACTCCAGAAACGCCTTTTCTGACGCCGACTTCCCCCGACGCGCGCACCGCCGTGCGCATCGGCGACCTTGAGATCGAGGCGGAGGTCGTCTCGACGCCAGCGGCGCGATCGCTGGGGCTGGGCGGCCGCGATTCGCTCGCTGAGGGCGCGGGGATGCTCTTCGTGTTTCCAGCGGAGGGCCGGCACACGTTCTGCATGTGCGGGATGCGCTTCCCGCTGGACTTCGTCTGGATCAGCGCGAACCGGCGCGTGGTCGATCTGACGAAGGGGCTGCCGCCGCCCACGCCCGGCGCGCCCGCGTCGGAGGTGGCCGACCATCAGCCGGGGCAGAACGTGCTCTACGTGCTCGAAGTGAACGCCGGCGTCATCGACGGCGCCGGGCTGGAGGTGGGCGATGAGGTGAAGTTCGACCCGCCAGTGTCAACCACCAACCTGTTCGCCAACCCAGGCTTCGAGGAGGGCGAGGAGCCGTGGTTTTCGCTGCGGACGGAAGGCTGGGGCACGGCCTTCTCGCTCAGCAGCGACGATCCCCGTTCCGGCGCCACGAGCGCCCTCCTGGAACTGCGCAGCGAAGATGACCTCGACCCGGCCCGGGTCTACGGTGTGGTCCAGGAGGTCTCACCCGACGAGTTCCCAGAGGTGCTCTCCGGCTACTACCGCGTCGGCCGCTGGGAGCAGGGAACGCCGAAGCAGTACCTCCAGTTCGTCGTCATCGTCTCGGAAGCCGACAACATCCCGCCCGAGGTGGCGGCCGCGACCAACCACCAGATCCGCTACATCCTGGCCGGCGTCGACGCGCCGCCGATCGAGATTGGCAACGCCCGATTCGTGATGGTGGGCACCGGCCGGCCGCAGGTCGACCAGTGGGTGCGCTTCGAGCGGAACGTCAGGCAGGACTTCGAGCAGCTTTGGGGCGCCGTGCCCGCCGGCTTCAGCAAACTGCGCCTGCTCTTTGAGGTGCGCTGGGACGACCGTGACCCCTCGGCTGGGCCCTCGACGGCCGACGTCTTCTACGACGATCTATACCTGGGAGCGACAGGCGCCCAGCCCTAGGGGGCCGGTGACTGGGGGGGCGTCACGTTGACGGGGAAGGAGCTCGACGCGCGCCCGGCGGTGGCGGTGAGGGTCCATGGCCCCGGGGTGGGCAGGGTGATAGAGAAGACGTAATACGCGCCGGGCGCGTCCTCGCCGATCGGCTGCGAGAGGACTCCTTCGAACTCCTGGCTGGTCGCCCCTTGCACCGCGACGATTCGCAATGTGTCCTCCTGGTATCCGTTCGTGACCCGCAGGACGACTTTGTACGGCTGGCCGGCCCGAACCGACTCGAACCGGTCCTGCGTCCTCCAGAAGAAGCCAGTCCCGCCGTTCTCGAATGCAAGCTTCAGCGAGGCGTCCGGCGTGCCCTTTGGCTCGAGTGGCGTGCCCTGCGGCGGCGTCGCGGTCCCTCCCACGCCTGAGGCGCCGTCGTCGCTGTCGTCGTCACCACCGCAGGCGGCTACGACGAGCGCGAGGGCAAGGGCGACGCCCAGGAGGGCGGAGGCGAGGCGCGTTGGGCGAAGCATCGACCGCAGTATAGCGAAACGGGGCGTTATGACAACGCGAGGGCGGTCAGCAGGTACGCCGCGAAGGTGGTGAGGGCGAAGCCGGTGACCGTGTGCAGCGCCGGCGCCCAGCTCATGAAGCGCTGGCCGACCGAGATCACCTCCTCCGGCTGGCCGCACCTGGCGCTGCTGTAGATCGAAATCGCCCGGGCCACGCCGTACACCAGACCGGCCGCCAGCCCGTACGCGACGTTACCGGAGACAAACAGCCAGGCGAGCAGGATAGGAAAGCTGGCGTACGGCACGCGCGTGAACACGCCGAAGCCCACCGTCCCCCCAAAGATGACCGCGCTGCGATAAAAGCCCCCGCTCACCCACTCGACGGGCACCTGCCAGTCGCGGCCGGGCACTGGCAGGCGCACGAAGTCGAGCTCGTGCAGCGCGTAGACCAGGGCCACGCCCCCCAGCGCCGCCGCGAGCGGAACAGCGGCGTCCGGCCACAGCGACGCACCGCCCGCGCCCGCCGCGGCGAAAGCGACGCCGATCGCCGCGCCCGCGACGACCATTGAGAGCGCGTAGACGGTGGCGCGTTGCGCCCAGCGCCGGCGGGTCTCAGTCCCTTGCACGAAGGGAGCGATCGTGAAGATCGCGTTGTACCCTCAGGCGCTGCAGGTCTGAGCGAGGCCGACGAGCGCCGCCAGAGCGAGGCCGAGGCCGCCCGCGCCGGACTGCCATGACAGGCCGGTGGTGGCGGCAGCCAGGCCGAGCCCCAGGAGCAACGCGGCCCCTAGCAGGACGCCATGTCGCGCTGCCGTCAGCCCTGGTGCCTGGATCACCCTTCCTCCTCCGTTCATCTCAGTTCGGGCAGAACGCGGGGTTGTTGTGGTAATCGGCGCCGCAACCGCACCAGCCGTTACCGGCCACGTCCGGGCAGATACAGTCGCAGCAGGTGTAGCCGCTCGCGACCCAGCAGCCAGAGGCGTAGCCGGCCGTCAGGAAGACGCACGGCTTGGCGCAGACGCCGTTCGATTGGCAGTCGTTGCAGGGGCAGGGCCGCGCGTCCGGGAAGTCGCACGCCGTGCCGGCGACCCCGGCGCTCGCCCGCCGCGCGCCGAGCACGCCGCCCGCCGCCGCGCCGATGAGCAGACCCGTCGCCACCTCCGCCCCGCGCCCGAAGAGACGGCGTCGAGACGTGGTGCGCGCCAAGCCCTCCGTGACACGGCGAAGGAGTTCGGGCCGCATGGTGACAGTGTAGCTAATTCGGGCAGAACGCCGGGTTGTTGTGGTAGTCGCTGCCGCAGCCGCAGACGCCGATACCCTCGAAGCCGCGGCAGTCGCAGTCGCAGCAGGTGACGCCGCTGGTCACCCAGCAGCCGGAGGCGTAGCAGCACTGACTAATGATGCAAGGTTTTCCGCAGACGCCGTTCGTCTGACAGCCATCGCAGGGGCAGGGCGGTCCGGGGAAACCACACACCGTGGCCCCCGGGCCTGCAAGAGCTTGCTGCGGTCGCGCGAGCGTGCCGGCGGCGGCTCCGATGAGCAGGCCGGTGGCCACCTCGGCGCCCCAGCCGAAGAGGCCCCGTCGCGAGGTGGTGCGGGCAAGGGTTTCGCTAAGGTTCCGCAGAGCGTTCACGACCGCCTCCCGCTACGCTCCCCCCTTGCGACGCTCCCGGCCTATCCGTCCGCGTTTTCAGAACAATGCACGTCCAAACTGGGATTATGATAGTTGCTGCTGCAACCGCAGACGTCGATGCCGTCTCCAAACTTGTTGTTGCAGTCGCAGTCGCAGCAGGTGGTGACACCATCAACCGCGCTGATCCAGCAACCGGAGGCGTAGTAGACGGTCATGATGATGCACGGCTTGGCGCAGACGCCGTTGGAGTGGCAGCCTTCACATGGGCAGGCCGGACCTGGGAACCCGCAGTAGGGTTGATGGGCTGAGGCCAAATGCGGTCGCGCGAGCGTGCCGGCGGCGGCGCCGATGAGGAGGCCGGTGGCCACCTCCGCGCCCCGGCCGAAGAAGCCGCGTCGCGAGGTGGTCCGGGCGAGGGATTCGCTAAGGTTCCGCAGAGCGTTCACGACCGCCTCCCGCTACGCTCCCCCTTGCGGCGCCTTCGGCCTAACCGTCCGCGTTTTCAGTACAATGCACGTCCGCACTGGGATTGTGATAGTTGCTGCTGCAGCCGCAGACCTGGATGCCATCCAGGCCGTTGCAGTCGCAGTCGCAGCACGTCACGCCGCTAGTCACCCAGCAACCGGAGGCATAGTAGACGGTCATGATGATGCAGGGCTTGCCGCAGACGCCGTTGGAGCGGCAGCCTAAACAGGGGCAGGCCGGACCTGGGAACGCGCAGTAAGGTTGGTGGGCCGAGGCCGACTGCGGCCGAGCGAGCGTGCCAGCGGCGGCGCCGATGAGGAGGCCGGTGGCCACCTCCGCGCCCCGGCCGAAGAGGCCGCGTCGCGAGGTCTTGCGGGCCAGGCCCTCGGCTGCTGAACGAAGCATTTCCTTCATCGATGTCCCTCCTCCGTGGCGAGGCTCTCCGCCGACCCGCCGTTGCGGCCGGCCTGCGCATTTCCCTTCGCGGTCCGCTCGCTGGCGGCGCGGACGTGCATCTCCAGGTGCTCTCGATTGTTCGCCAGGCCTTTCGCCTGGATGACGCCCTCGCCGTCGACCAGGAAGGCGAACGGCGTGACCCGCGCCTGGTACTGGGTGGGCAGCGCCTCGTCCGGGTGCGCGGCGACAGGCACCTCCACGTCGAACTCCTCGGCGAAGCGGCGCGCCTCGTCGAGGTCGCCGCGACAGAGGAAGAGGACGCGCAGCTCCTCGCTCCGTTCGCGGGCGAAGACGTTCAGCTCGGGGATCAGGGTGCGACAGGGCCCGCAGCTCGCCGAGCCGAAGACGAGCAGCACCGGCAGGCCGCGGAAGCCGGCGAGCGTGACTGCTGCGCCGTCGAGGCCGGTCGCGGTGAACTCGGGCGCGGGGCGGCCGGGGGCCAGGCCGTCTCGGGAGACGCCCTGGGCCGTGCCCAGGTACATCATGCCGAGCTGTCGCAGGAGCAAGAAGATGATCGCGCCCTGGAAGAGGACGACGGCCCAGAGGGCGACGTAGCTGGCGAGCCAGGGACCGCTCACGATGCGCTCCTCAGCTCCACCGTCGTCTCGCCCGGGCGGTGGCCGTTGTGAGCGGGCGCGGGCGCGTGGGGTTGGCGGAAGGCGCGCCGGATGATCGAACGGAACACCACCGCCTCCGGCAGCAGGATGAGCACATCGAAAATCACCGCTGCCAGGAAGACGACCGGGACGATCTCGCCAGAGGACGGCAGATCAGCCGTTGAGCCGAAGAGCGCCGACTCGAGCGCGCCGAAGCGGCTCGCGCCGAGGGCGACGGTGAGCGCCGCGAACGCGAGGATGAGCGATCGCAGGAAGGCCGTGGAGCCGATCTCGTCCTGCTGGGCGGCGCCGAAGCAGTGGCAATCGAAGTGCCGCCCGCGCGCCAGGTTGACGCCGATGGCGATACCGAACGCGGCGAACAGCGGCACGGCGAGCGAGGCAACAGCGACGGTGCCCAGGCCGAGCAGCAGGAGCACGCCCAGGACGGCCTCGGCCCAGGGGAGGAGCATCGCGAACGGGTGCTCCAGCTCGCGCGGGAGGACGTCGTACTCGGCGACGGCGGCGCGGAAGGCGGCGCGGTCTCGCAGTTTGGAGATGCCGGCGAGCAGCAAGACGCCGCCCAGCACCAAACGGAGCAGAAGCTGGACGTGGGGCTGATCGATGGCGTCTAAGAGCGCCGGCATCGCGTCTATCGCCTCGCTAGGCGTTCGCCGTCCGGTAGCCGGCGGCGTGGGTGCCGCCGCCCATCCGGAGCAGGTAGAAGCGGCCGTCGCCCTCGCCCAGCGGCAGGTAGCCAGCGGCGCCCAACTGGAGCAACGGCAGCGCCGGGTTCTTGCCGTTCAGCATGTCGGACCAGACCGCACGCTGCGCCGCGCCGATGACGATCTGGGTGTAGCCCACGGTCGCCTGGCGGGCGAAGGCTCGGTCAGTAGCCTGGTTGAGCGAGAGGCGCGGCGTGAGCCGCCGCTGCAGGCCCTCGGTCGGGTCGAGCATCATGCCGGAGAGGACAGAAAGCGCCGCCCACATCGGCTCGGCGCGGTCGGCGGCCTTCGCCAGGCGCTCGCCCGACTCGCGGTCGAGCAGCAGGCCGAGACGGGCGTCGCGGCCGGCGCCGTTCAGCTTTGCCGGCGACAGCACCTCCGTGCGCAGGCCGAGCTGAGGCTGCTGGAGCAGATCGTAGTGCTTCGAGACGAGGTCGTCCGGGTCGAAGCGGAAGCGAGGCGCGCGCCAGACAGTGTTGTTGGTGTAAAAGAGCGTCTCGGCCAGCTGGTCGCCGCCCGGGAAGTGGCGGAAGAAATACTCGGCGCCGCGCTCTTGCACGGCCAGGGGCCGGCGGCGGATGGCGGTAGCGGCGGGCGCCCAGCAGCAGACCTCGCTCAGCTCGTGGGCGAGGTCGCCGTCGCCCGCCCAGGTGGCGGCGTCGACGGCGAGGGCGCGCAGCCGGTCGATGCTGTAGGGGCCCTCCGGCGGGCCGCCCAGGGCGCCTTCGCCGGGCGCGCCCACGGACGAGGCTGCGAACGTACGCAAAGGCTCCAGCCTGGTGAGGCCGAGCCCCACCATGGCCGCGCCGACGGTCTTCAGAAACCCACGTCGTGTACAGGACATAGCGTCATCACCCCTGCATCCGGCTGGCGCCGGCCTTGCTCCTCCCAGATTCACCTGCGGAACGGCACTATTGTACCACGGTTGTCAAGCGAAGAACATAACTAGCTGTGGGCTTGCCGGCTCCTCCTACGGGGCCTCGTTTTTGATAACGTGGAGGCCACAGCGCCATTACCAGGAGGTCTGAGCCGTGCCGGCGCGCGCTATCGACGAGCGGCGGGTGAAGGAGATCATTGCGGAGGTTTACATGCGCTCGCCCCGCGAGCAGCCGCTCACCTGGCAGGAGATCGGCAGCAACCTGCCGCTCTACAGCCTGGAAGAGGGCGAGGCGTCGCTCGGCCTCGACTCGCTCGACGCCGTCGAGATCGCGGTGGCGCTGGAGGAGGCCTTCGACGTGGTGCTGGCGGCGGAGATCGACCCGGCCGATCTGCGGACGGTGCGGCAGGTGACGGCGCTGCTGGAGCAGGTGCTGGCGGAGCAGCGCGGTCCCGCATGAGCGCGCCGCGCCGGGCGGTCATCACCAGCCGCGGCGTCATTTCGCCGCTCGGCTGCGACTGGCCAACGTTCGCCTCGGCGGTACAAGCGGACACGAAAGCGGCGCCGGGCGTCTTCCCCGGCTCAGACGTCCCCTGCTACTTGCTCTCCGACCGCGAGCTGCTCGAATCGTTCGCCACTTCGCGAGACGAGCCGCTGGGGCGCCTCGCGACGGCAGCGGCTCGTCAGGCGCTCGCCGAGGCGGGCTTCGCGGGGCGCGGCCGGCCGCTCGACGACGTTGGGCTGGTGATGAACACTATCTTCGGGCCATCGACGGCGCTGGAGACGTACCTGGAACGTCTGCGAGAGGCGGGCCCCCGTTCGGGGCGGCCGGCGCTCTTCGTCGATACGCTGCCGAGCATGCCGGCGAGCCGCGTGGGCATCGCCCTGAAGCTACGGGGGAGCACGGCGGTGCTGGGCGGCAGCAGCGCGTTCGAGCTGGCGCTTGACTGGGTGCGGTACGGCCGCGAGCGGGCCGTCGTCGCTGGTGGCGGCGAGTACCAGTCGCCGAAATGCCTGCGCTACCTGCAGGCGTTGGCCGAGCGTTCGGGCGTGGAACGAGCCGTGCCCGCCCAGGGCGCGGCGTTCGTCGTGATCGAGGAGCTAGAGGGCGCTCGAGGGCGAGGCGCAAGGCCGCTGGCGGAGCTGCTGGGCGCCAGCGCGGCGTCGGAGCCGCAGGACGTCTCGCTGCCCTGGAACGCCGACGCGGAAGGCCGCGCCTTCGCCTGCGCGATGCGCGGGGCGCTGGCCGACGCGTCGCTCGCGCCCGAAGACGTTCGGGTCGCCGTCCTCGCTTCGGGTGACGACGCGACGGAGGCGGCAGAACGGGCAGCGCTGCGCGCCGTCGTCGGCGAGGGCGCGGCCCGGCTGACGCTGCTGCGGCCGAAGCGGCAACTGGGCGAGGCGCTGGGCGCCGCCGCCGGCCTGGGCCTGCTCGCGGCGCTGGCGGCGCTCGAGGGCGGTGAGGCGGGCGTGGCGCTGGTGAACGCGTTCGAGATGGGCGCCGCCGTGACCAGCCTGGCGCTGCGGGCGTCCGTAGTCTAATGGGCGAGGCTTTCATCACCGGTCTTGGCATCGTCTCGCCGATCGGCATCGGCCGCGAAGCATTCGCCGCCGGGCTGCGCGCCGGCCGCGCCGGCGCGCGCCGTCTCCAGGGGCTGGACGCCTCCACCTTCCGCATCGGACGCGGGGCCGAGATCGACGACGCCGACTTCGATGGCGAGGGCGACGTTGATGGCGCGCGCTGCCTCGCGCTGGCGCTCCGCGCCTGCCACGAAGCGGTCGCCGACGCCGACCTCGACGGAGGGCTGCCGGAGGACGCGACGATCGCCGTCGGTTCGGGCGCCGGCGAGATGCGGGCGACGGAGCAGACGCTGGGCCTGCCGCAAGACGCCCTCGCGCTCGACCATCCGGACCCCCTGCAGGCGCCGAACTCAACGACCAGCAAGCTCGCCGCCCATCTGGGCCTGAGCGGGCGACAGCTCACCTTCGTCAACGCCTGCGCGGCGGGCGCCCAGGCGATCGCGGTCGCCGCCGACCTCGTCCGGCACGGGCGGGCACAGATGGCGCTGGCCGGGGGCGTCGAGGTCCTCAATGCGATGGTGATGTCCGGGTTCGAGGCGCTGCGAGCGGTCTCCCCCACTACCTGCCGCCCTTTCGACCCCGACCGCGACGGCATCCTGCTCGGGGAGCTGGCGGCGTTCGTCGTCCTGGAATCGGGCGAGCACGCGCGGCGACGAGGCGTCCGGCCGTACGCGCGCGTCTTGGGCTCGGGCGCGAGCGCCGACGCCTTCCACGTCGTGCGCCCGGACGAACACGGCGCCGGCGCCGTGCTGGCGCTCCGGCGAGCGCTGGACGACGCCGGGCTGGCGCCGATTGACATTGATTATGTCAATACACACGGCACCGGCACGCCTCAGAACGACCCGGCCGAGCTGGCGGCGCTGACCTCGGTCTTCGGCGAGCGGCTGCGCGATATGCCTATCTCGTCGACGAAATCGATGCTCGGCCACGCGCTGGGCGCGAGCGGCGCAGCCGAGGTGGTGATCTGCGCCCTGGCCTTGCGCGAAGGCTTCCTGCCCCCGACGATGGGACTGCGACGCCCGATCGCGGGCTACGAGGGGCTCGACTTCGTCGCGAACGCCGCTCGCGAGGGCATCCGGCTCCAGCACGTCGTCTCGAACGCGTTCGCCTTCGGGGGAACCAATGTGGTCATCGCGCTCTCGGCGCCGGACGCCCCAACCGCATAGGGACGCGGCGGTATACACTGGAGGACACATGAACCAGCTATCGCGCATCGCCGATCGCCGGCTCGCTACCCGCGTCCTGGCCTGGCTCGCCCTCGCGGCCGTCGTCGTCGCCGCTCCGACCGCCTATCGGGCGGTGGCGCAGGAGGAGACGCCCACGCCGCCGGCGCAGGACGAAACCGCCACCCCCGCCGCGCCTACCGAGGGAACGCCGGCGCCCGAGGAACCGACTAGCACACCGGGCGGCGCGGAAACGGTGATGCGCGTCGCCGGACCGGACGGCTCGGTCTCGAAGGGCGACGAGTTCGCGGTCGACGTGCTCGTCGAGAACGTGGAGCACCTGGCGACAATCGAGTTCAAGCTCTACTACGACGACGCGCTGTTGAAGTACGAGCGCGTCGAGGAGCTGGCGCAGTTCCTGGAGAGCGGCGAACGCGAAGTGAACTGCGGCGAGAGCCCCTACTTCCCGGCGGCGGGCGCGGTGCCGGCCGGCGACCCGGTGTATGTCAATGTGGCCTGCCCCACCTTCGGCGCGCCGGTGTGCGCGGGCGGCGCGGCAGGCGTCGCCGGCGATGGCCTGCTGAGCCGGATCGTGTTCACTGCTCTCGCTGATGGCACCGCCACGTTGGAGCTTTCAGATACGACGCTCCTCAAGGACGACATCGAGCCCTGCTCGCCGGAGGAAGACGACGTGATCTTGATCGATCATGCTACGGAGGATGCCACCGTGGAGATCGGCGGCAGCAGCGACGGCCTCAACTGGCTGCTCGTGGGCGTGGTCGTCGGGGCCGTCGTGGTCGTGATCGTGGTCGGCGGGGGCATCTTCGCGATGTACCGCAGTTCGCGGACGAACGCGGGAGCGTAGGCGATCTGCGGGTTGAAAACCCGCAGCTTCGAACGTAGCTGAGCCTGGTCGATCCCCAGCAAGCTTCCTGATGGCAGAGGCCCCGCCTCACACGCCCGTCTGACGCTCCGAACGTGGTATCATCCAGGGACATGCCGGACGAGCAGGGCGTCCTGCCCGCCGCAGCGCCGCCGGCCGTCGCCCTCGCGTTCGACGAGGCGCGGGCGCAGAGCGCCGTCTCCCACCTCCGCTACGTCCTGCGGTCGATGCGACCCCGCCAGTGGACGAAGAACGTCATCGTCTTCCTGGCGCTCGTCTTCTCGATCAACGAAGACTGGGAGCCGGGCGATCCGTCGTCGTGGGGGCCGCTGCTGGGCTGGAGCCTGCTGGCCTTCGTCTTCTTCTGCTTGATCTCCAGCGCCGACTACCTGGTCAACGACGTCCGCGACCGCGAGTCCGACCGCCAGCACCCGACGAAGAGCCGCCGGCCGATCGCCGCGGGGCAGCTCTCGCCTCGAGCGGCGGCAATGTGGGCGATGGCCCTCGCCGCCGTGGCAATCGGCGGCAGCTACGCGATGGACTGGCACGTGGGCGCCGTGCTCACGGGCTACATCGTCCTGATGCTGACGTACACTTACTACCTGAAGCATGTGGTGCTGATGGACATGATGGCGATCGGCGCCGGCTTCGTGCTGCGCGCCATGGCGGGCGCGCTGGCCATCGACGTGCCGGTCTCGCCGTGGCTGTACGTGGTGACGGCGCTGGGGGCGCTCTTCCTGGTGATCCACAAGCGCCGGGCGGAGCTGACGCTGCTGGAGGGGGCCGCCGCGAACCACCGCCCGATCCTGGACGAATACACGCCGGGGCTGCTCGACCAGATGGCGTCGCTGGTGACGGCGTCGACGCTGATCGCCTACGGGCTCTACACGTTCACGGCGGAGACCCTGCCCGACAACAATGCGATGATGCTGACGATCCCGTTCGTGCTGTACGGCCTGCTCCGCTACCTCTACCTGGTCCACCAGCGCCACGAGGGCGGCAGCCCGGAGGAGGTGCTCCTCAGCGACTGGCCGCTGATCATCGATATCCTCCTCTGGCTGGCGACGGCGGCGACGGTGCTGACGGTGTTCCGCGACTGAGCGCCGGAACCTCAGTTTTCGAAGTGATTCGTTTCGGGGGTGGTGGTTGGGTCGGGGGGAGAGGGCGCGCCGACCGTCCACGAGATGGCCGGCGGCCGGTAGCTGCAAGCGGACGAGGGGTCCGGAAAGCAGGCCGGCTCTTCGGCGAAGTGGCGGTCGCGGCCACCCAACTGCCCCACGTCGATAACCTCTCGGTCGCCCGTGCCGTCGACGGCCACGATGCGCAGGGACTCACCTCGAAAATAGGCGACCGAGCGGCCGTCGGGCGAGAGCGCCGGGCTGACGCCGGTCGCGATCGGTCGCATGGCCGCCGGCTCGCCGAAGAGAATCGGCCCTTCGCTGAGGAAAGAACCGACCAGCCATCGACCTTCCGGCGCGGGCACAGCGGAGAGCGCCGGACGCTCTGCGCCTGCCAGTTCGATCGACGGGTCCTCCTCGCCGGTGAGCCGGAACACGCGTATGCGGCCAGACTCGTAGACGGCGAGGCGTTCGCTGTCCAACCAGGCAGGGAGCAGGAAGGCGCCGCTGGTCATTATGCGGGTCTTCTGGGAGCCCTCGGGACGGTAGGGGCCGTCCGGACGCATCACCCAGACTTCGCCAATGCCGGAGCCACCGATCCTCGCCCTAACGTATGCCAGGTGCTCGCCATCGGGAGACCATGTGACGCTCTGCGCCCCCAGCGACGGGTTGGACGCCGCGTCCGCTGGCGGCGTGGCGAGATCACTCACGCCTTCTTGCGCCCTGACGCCCCGCGCTTCGTCCGCTGTCCAGAGGTCGTAGTTCCGCGTGAAGGCGATGCTGGAGCCGTCTGGTCGGAACGACGGCGCCGCGTTCCAATTCGCGTCGCGGTCACCCCCCACGGGGCAGCGCAGCGTCGAGCTGTCGGGCAGGACAGTGTAGATGGCGCCGCCGGCGGCGAAGGCGAGCCGCTCGACGTTGGGCGAGAGATCGATCGGCCCGGCGCACAGGTCACCAACTCCTGTGCCCACCGACGGCAGGGCGTCGCTCTGCACGAGCTCGGGCTGCGGGCCGTCGCCGCGCAGCAGGAGGACGCTGAGGAACGCGGCGCCGCCGAGCGCCGCCGCGATCACGAGGACTGAGGCTGCGAGCGCAGCCCAGTGAAGGCTCGTCCCGGCTCGACGCCAAACGAGCACCAATGGCGCGACTGCCGTCGCCCGCCAGGGCCGGTGGGCAGGCTGCCAAGTGGCGGCCTCATGTCGAGTGGTGACGCCGAGCTTCCCAATGATCTCGGAGACGTGGTACTTGGCGGTGCGCTCAGTAATGCCGAGGCGCGCGGCGATCTCCTCGTTGCTGACGCCAAGGCGCAGCAGGTCGAGAACCTCCCACTCGCGTGGGGTGAGCACGTCCGGGTAACGTGGGCGGCCTCGCTTCGCCATCAGGACAAGCGTACCGCCGAACCGCGAGAATTACACTGATCCTGAGGCCGGGGGAGCCAACGTCCCGCGTCTATTCCGCCGGGCGCACGTCCAGGACGCGCAGCTCCAGGCCATCCGCGGTGCGGCGTTCGGCGGCGAGGGTGTAGACGAGGTCGACGCGCGCGCCCTCGTCGATGCCGTCGCCGTCGTGGCGAAAGGCGATCGCGGGCCAGACGACGGCGCCGTCGCGCAGCTTCAGGCGCAGGTGGCGTGCATCCTGGCCGATGGCCTGTCGCTCGACGACGAGGACGCCGCGACTGAGGAACGCCGGCTGCGGGTTGCCGACGCCATGCGGCGCCAGGCGAGCCAGCCAGCGGATCTCGTCGCCCCGAATCGACGCGAGCGGCAGCTCGGCGTCGATCTCGAGCGCCGGCGCCAGCTCGACGCCGTCGAGCTGCTCCTCCGCCCGCGCAATGAGGCGCTCCTTGATCTCCGGCAGCCTGTCGTTGCGGGCGGTGAAACCGGCGGCCATGCGATGCCCGCCGAAGCGCTCAAACAGCTCGCCGCAGGTGCGGAGCGCGGCCGTCACGTCGAACTCCGGAATGCTGCGCAGGCTGGCGCGGCTCTCCTCATCGCTTTGCCCGTAGACGGCGGCGGGGCGGTGCCGCGCCTCGGCCAGCCGCGCCGCGACGAGGCCGACGATGCCCAGTGGCAGGTCGGCGTGGCCAACCATGAGCAGCGGCGCGTCGTCCTCCTGATCGAGCAATTCGTTCGCCAGGGCCAAGGCGTCCTCGGTCTCGCGCTGGCGGCGACGGTTGAGCGCGTCCAGCTCGCCAGCGAGTTCCGCGGCGCGCTCCTCATCGCGGCAGGTGAGCAGGTCGAACGCCAGGCGGGCGTGGGCGAGGCGTCCGGCCGCGTTCAGGCGCGGCCCGAGCGCGAAGCCGATCGCCTCGGTGTCGACGCGGGCGGGGTCGACGCCGGAGACAGCGAGCAGCGCTCGCAGGCCGGGGCGCTCCGTACGGGCGAGGGCGCGCAGGCCGTCGCGAACGAGGAGGCGGTTCGTGCCGGACAGCGGCGCCATGTCGCAAACCGTCGAGAGGGCGGCGAGGGGGAGCATGGCCGCTTCGTCGGGCGCGCGGCCCAGCGCTTCGTAGAGGGCCAGCAAGACGTAGTAGGCGATGCCGCCGGCGGAGGGCTCGTCGGCGATGGCGGCGTCCCGCTTGGGGTTGACGATGGCGGTAGCGGCCGGGAGCTGCGCCGGCACGCTGTGGTGATCGAGGATGAGCACGTCCATGCCCAGCGAGCGGGCGAGGCCGATCTCGCGAATCGAGCTGGTGCCGCAGTCGGCGGTGACGAGCAGCGTCGCGCCGAGCGCGGCGAGCGTTTCGACCGCCTTCACGTTCAGGCCGTAGCCCTCGTTGACGCGATGAGGGAGGTAAGGGATGGGCCGCGCGCCCAGCGCCTCCAGCCCCTCGACGAGCAGCGCCGCGGCGGTCACGCCGTCGACATCGAAGTCGCCGAAGACGGCGACGGCCTCGCCCCGGCGGCAGGCGGCAGCGAGGCGCGCGACCGCGCGGTCGAGGTCGGGCAGCGCCGGCGCGGCGCCGGACCGCGCATCGAGGTCGACGAAGGCCAGCGCCGCAGCGGCCGAGCGCACGCCCCGTAGCGCGAGGAGCCGCCCGATGAGCGGCGGCCAGTCGCCGGCGGGCGTCGCTTCGGGCGCGGGCCTGACGCGCCAGCGTGGGCGGGGGCGTTCGGTCATGGCGCGAGCCTTTCGTACTGCACTTGACAAAGCTAGCACACATGTCCTAGCATGGGCAACGAGCATGGACGCACGAAATGGCGCTGCATCTTATCTGCTAGCTCGAGCAGACGCGCGGGATCTGAGCTTCCTCCAAGACCAATCCGTACACCTGGTCGTCACGTCCCCACCATACGGGTCGCTGAAGGAGTACCCCAGCCGGAATGGGCAGCTTGGCAACTGGCCCTCCTATGAGGAGTTCCTAGACGAGCTGGATCGAGTGTGGTCCGAGTGTTTGCGTGTTCTCGTGCCCGGGGGTCGCGTGTGCTGTGTCGTTGGCGACGTGTGTCTTTCTCGGCGGAAGGCAGGGCGCCATCATGTGTTGCCACTGGCATCTGACATCACCGTAAGGGCGAGGCGTCTAGGTTTCGATGCTCTTACCCCGATCATCTGGCTCAAGGTGGCGAACATTCGTCTGGAGGCCAGCAGGAGTAGCCGTTTCCTGGGGAAGCCCTACCTGCCTAACGGCATGATCAAGAATGACCGAGAAACGATCCTGATGCTGCGAAAACCGGGCGGATATCGGAAACCAACACACCAGATGGAAGAGGCGAGTCGAATCTCAAAACAGGAATATTTCAAATGGTTTCAGCCTGTGTGGTCCGACGTTACGGGAGCCAGTACGAGGACCCATCCGGCCCCATTTCCGTTGGAGATCCCGCGCAGGCTCATTCAAATGTTCTCATTCGTGGGGGATCATGTGCTCGATCCCTTCGTGGGCACGGGAACCTCGCTGGAAGCTGCTGTGGAGGCTGGGCGCAAGGGGATAGGCGTCGATATAGAACCAGCGTACCTGGGAATCGCGAGGCAGCGCTTGTCCCAGCGCCAGAAGGGCGGACCGGGCCGCAACGGGCACCGCCAGGAGGGTCCTCACGGCTAGGCTTCGGTGAGTCCTCTGCCATCAAGCTTCCTGTCTCACCTGCGGCAAGCGGGATACCATCCGCGCTCAAATAAGCATTCAGACGCCCTCGCCCTAGCGATCGTGAGCGACCTGCTGGTGACATGCGTGTTCATGAGACTGCGGGCAGAACGAGGCGAGCTGGTCTTTGACCTCAACTTCGACCTACACGTCCGAACTGCCACTTGGAACGTAGATCTCGTTCTGGGGCGGCCTGCATCTCTTGAAACTCCGGCTGAGGAGCCTGTATGTCGGAAGCCCCCGTCTACGGTAGAAGTGGCCATTGAGATCAAGAGCGTTATGACTGAACACCGCAAGGCGGTCAAGAACCGAAAGCGTGACCTAGAGGCCCACCATGAGCACGTTCACCATTATAGTTCTCGGGCGGTAGCGGGAGGCGTGTTGGTTATCAATCAGGCGGCACGCTTTCGGTCACCGCTCCGCGGCGGTGGGATTACCACGCATTCGCGAGGCGATCGCAGAGCCCTAAACACTCTGATCAGTCACTGCATCTCAGAGCTCCGCAACGTTGCGGAGAGAAGCCGGATAGACGAAGAGGGTCTCGACGCCAAGTGCGCCATCGTCGTGGACATGGACAACGTGGCGCTGGATGCGACTCAATTCGAGACGCGCCCTCCAGCCCCTCAGGTGGGAGACCCTCTACACTACGACGCGTTCCTGCAACGGATCTGTGAACAGTACGAGCAGCGCTTCGCGACCGGCTGACGCCTATGTCGCGCACCGGCTAAAAAGGGCGCGACCCGGCGTGGTAGATGTGCGACAGGCCATGCAGCACCAGCGCTGAGGACATGATCTCCGCGACGGCGCCCTGGTACGGCCCGAACTGCCGCTGCTGGTCGAGCTGGTCCTGGGGCATCCCCTGGATGTGCTCGACGAGCTTCTCGTAGCCGGTCTTGAAGGCGCCCATCAGCTCGGCCTCGGTCATGGCCGCCTTCGCGGCGATGGCCTGGGCGTTCAGCGCGTTGATGTCGACGCCGGCGGCGGCGTTCTGGCCCTCGCCCGCCTGGCCGAGGGCGCCGAGGAAGCCCGGCGTGATCTCGGCGATGGCGGTGAGGTGGGCGTACGTGTCGCGCACCGTCCAGCCGGCCTCCTCGTCGTGGACCTGGAACGACCAGTCGTCCGGGCCGAAGGTGCGCGTGGTGCGCAGCCCTTCCCGCACGATCATGCGCATGCCTTCGATGAGCTCGTCACGAGTGGTCATAGGAGTCCTCCTTGCTTAGCGGCCGCTAACTCTAGCCGAGACGGAGGGCCGGGGGCAAGGATGTTTGGGCAACTCGATCCGGCCAGGCTCAAGCCTGGCCTTCGGGGAAGACGAGAGGGCGAGGACAAGGGCGAGCCGGCGCTCGCCTACCCCTCGAAGCGGCGGAAGACCACAGTGGCGTTGTGGCCGCCGAGGCCGACCGAGTTCGAGATGGCGGCGCGGACGGGGCCGTGGCGCGCGACGTTGGGGACGTAGTCCAGATCGCAGTCGGGGTCCGGCGTCTCGTAGTTAATCGTGGGGTGGATGACGCCCTCGTGAACGGCCTTGACCGTGACCAGCGCCTCCAACGCGCCGGCGCCGCCCATCAGGTGCCCAACCATCGACTTGGTTGAGCTGACCGCCAGGCGGTAGGCGTGCTCGCCGAAGACGGCCTTGATGGCGGCGGTCTCCACCTTATCGTTCAGCGACGTGCCCGTGCCGTGGGCGTTGATGTAGTCGATCTCCTCCAGCGGCAGGCCCGACTTGCGCAGCGCCAGACGTATCGACTGCGCCGGGCCGCGCGCCGACTCGTGCGAGGCCTCCATGTCGTAGGCGTCGTTGCTGGAGCCGTAGCCGACCACCTCGGCGTAGCACCGCGCGCCCCGGGCCTTCGCCGAGGCGAGACTTTCCAGGACGAGCGCCGCCGCCCCTTCGCCGACGACGAAGCCGTTGCGCCGGGCGTCGAATGGCTTGCAGGCCTTCGCCGGGTCGGGGTCGGTGGCCAAGCCGCGCAGCGCCAAGAAGCCGGCCAGGTGCACCGGCAGCACCGGCTCGTCGGTGCCGCCGCAGATGACCGCCTGAGCGTCGCCGCGGCGGACCGTCTCCATCGCCTCGCCGACGGCGGTCGTGCCGGTGGCGCAGGCGGAGGTGGGACAGAGGTTCGGGCCGCGCGCGCCCAGCGCGATGGCGACGTGCCCGGACGAGGCGTCAGGCAGCATGTGTGAGATGAGGAATGGGCTGACGCGGCGCGCCCCGCGTTCGCGCAGGACGCGCTCCTGCTCCAGGATCAGCCCGTACCCGCCGCCCGCCGAACCGAAGACCACGCCCACGTCCTCGGCGTTCGACTCGTCGATAACGAGGCCGGCGTCGGCCACGGCCTCCTGCGAGGCGACGACAGCATACTGGGCGGGCACTGTCATACGACGCAGGTCCTTCGTCGGGATGACCTCCTCCGGGTGGAAGCCGCGCACCTCCGCCGCGATGTCCACCTCGAACGACGAGGCGTCGAACTTGGTGACGCGGCCGACGCCGGAGCGACCGTCGACGATCGCCGCCCAGGCTGTGGCCACGTCGTTGCCCGCCGCGCAGATCACGCCAAGGCCGGTGACGACCACGCGCTGTTCGTCGGGAAGCGAGGAGAAGGGCGGGTACGCCTCCGTCACCGAGCGACCTCGCGCGAGTCGATAGCGAGGGCAACGACGGGCAGCGCCTCGGTGAGACGTAGCAGCTCCTCGGTCGAGGCTTCGCCGGCGCTGATTGCCTGCGCGTCGCCGCGGATGCGCCGCACCATGCGGGAGAGGGCATGGCCGGGCCCGACTTCGACGAAGGGGCCGGCCCCTTCGTCGGCCATGGTGACGACGCAGCGGGCCCACTGTACCGCGTTCGAGATCTGGTTGCTCAGCTCCTCCCGAACCTCTTCCGCCGTCGTCATGATGCGGCCGCTGACGTTCGAGACGAGGGGAGTCCCCGGCTCGCGGAAGGGCAGGTTCTCGATGAAGCGGGAGAGCTCGCGGGCGGCGTCGCGCATCGCGGGGATGTGGCTGGGGACGCTGATCGGCAGGCGCAGGGCGCGGCCGCCGCGCTCGCCGGCCAGCGCCAGCGCCCGCTCCAGCGAGGCGTTTTCGCCGGCGATCACCATCTGCTGCGGACCGTTGATCACCGCGACGTTCACGTTCCCTTCGGGCGAAGCCTCGCGGCACACCTGGCGGAGGGCGCGCTCGTTCAGGCCGAGCACGGCCGCCAGGCCGCCCGGCCGGCTGCGCGCCCACTCTGCCATGATCCGTCCGCGTTCGCGCACGAGCCGGAGGCCGTCGGCGAAGTCGAGCGACCCGGCGGCGACGGCGGCGGTGTATTGGCCCAGGCTGTGCCCGGCCATGAACGAAGGGCGCAGGCGACGCCCCATCTCCTGGAGCCGCTCGCGCAGGTGAGTCAGGTAGGCGAGGCTGGTGGTGAGCAGCGCGGGCTGGGTGTTGACGGTGTCCTCCAGCTCCGCTTCGGAGCCGTCGAAGCAGAGGCGGGAGATGCGGTAGCCGAGCACGTCGTCCGCCTGGGCGAAGATCTCGCGCGCCGCCTGCGACACCTCGGCGATGCGCTTGCCCATGCCGGCGTGCTGCGAGCCCTGGCCGGGGAAGAGCAGCGCCAGGCCGCGCCGGGGCGCGTCGTCGGTGCCTTCAGCGGCCTCGTGGCGGCGCTCCGAGGAGCGGTCGGTCACGGCGGGGCCTCCTGCGCGCGGCCTTGACGCCTGCCGCGCGGTCGGTGGCCTCACTATAGCATGAGGGAGTGTAGCCGGACAGACCGCAGAGCGAGCGGTAGGGCCGGGTCCAAGACCCGCCCCTACGGGCCATCGAGCGCCTCCGGGTTGACGCAGTGGCGTGGCGTCTGGCCGGCCAGGCCGGCGAGCAGGTTGTCGACGGCGAGGGCGGCCATCCGCTCGCGCGTGGCGACGCTGGCAGAGGCGATGTGCGGCGTGACGATCAGGTTCGGCAGGCGCAAGAGGGGGTCGCTCTTGGGCAGCGGCTCCCGCTCCGCCACGTCGATGGCGGCGGCGGCGATGCGCCCGGTCTCGAGCGCGCGATGCAGCGCCACTTCGTCGACGACGGCGCCGCGCGAGGTGTTGACGAAGACCGCCGCCGGCTTCATCTTCGCGAACGCGGCGTCGTCGAAGAGGTGGCGAGTCTGCGGCGTCAGGGGCGCGTGCACGCTGACGAAATCGCACACGGCGAGCAGCTCGTCGAATGTGACGTGTTCGACGCCCAGCGCGCGCTCGACCTCCGTCTTGCGCCGGGGGTCGGCGTACAGGAGGCGCATGTCGAAGCCGCGCGCGCGACGGGCGACCGCCTGTCCGATTGCGCCGAGACCAACGATGCCCAGCGTGGCGCCGAAGAGGTCGCGGCCCAGCAGGAACGACGGGCGCCAGGTGCGCCAGCGGCCCTCGCGGACGGCGCGGTCGCCCTCGACGACGCGGCGAGCGGCGGCGAGCAGCAGCGCGAACGCGAAGTCGGCCGTCGTCTCCGTGAGGACGCCCGGCGTGTGACCGACGACCACGCCCCGCCGGGTGCAGGCGGCGACATCGATGTTGTCGTGGCCGACGGCCATGGTGCTGACGACGCGCAGGCGCGGCGCGGCGGCCAGCAGCTCACCGTCGATGCGATCGGTGAGCAGGCAGAGCAGGCCGTCGGCGTCAGTCACGGCGTCGAGCAGGCGCTCGCGGGGCGGCGGCAGCTCGTCCGGCCAGACGTCGACCTCGGCCTCGCCGCGCAGCCGGTCGAGCGCATCGCCGGGGAGCTGTCGGGTGACGAAGACGCGGGGACGCGGGGCGCCGGGCACGGTTAGCTCGACATCCTCATGCCACCAGCGTACAATCATCCTGAGGTGTTGTGAAGATGAAGGGGCGCCTCACATTCGTTGTATTTGGCCTGACGGCGCTCGGCGCGGCCGGGTGGCTCGGGTGGTCGCTGTTCGGCCCGGCGACCGGGGAGGGGACAGGCGAACGGCTCCGCTACGTCAACATCTCGATCGCGTTGCCCCCAGAGGATTCGGGCCTCCGAGCCCACCCCGACTACGCTGCGCCTGAAAACTCCGAAGTCCCTGGCGGCGGGCCCGTAGTGGTGATCGGCGGCACAGAACCCGACGCATACCTACTGCTGGATGCCCTCACAGGCGAAGTCCTGGTAGACAAAATCGGCCCCACGCACCGAGACGCGGCGGACGCCATCCTCGCCAGCGTGCGCCAGGAGCGTGAGCCACCGCAGCTCTGGCCGCTGGCAGGCGTGGCGCCGACAGGGGAGCGCGTCACCTTCGGCAGGATCAGCTTCATCGAGCCCGACCCCGGCTCGGGAGTCTATGTTGCTCTGGGCGAGGGCGACGGGCCCCAAGGTAATGAAACATTTCTTTTCATCCACAACGGGCGCTCGCGGATGACCCTAAGTGAATCCGGAGAGACGAACATGGCCCTGGTCCTGGCTGAGGACCGAGAGGTGTTTCAACGTGTTGCCTCTGTGGTCGTGGTCGCCGAGGGCAGATGAGAAGGCCGCTCGCCATTCGCATCCTTAGTATTGTTGTTGTCATCCTTTCGCTGGGCATTGGCACGAAGGGTACCGTCAGCGCGACTCACCCCTTCGACCCTCCATTTCGCTTGGTAGGTCTTCACCCTCTGCCGAACGGAACAGCGTATTACTCTTTGTGTACGACCGATCCAGCAACGCAATGGCTCTGGGCCTGGGGCCCGGAGTCGTGGGAAACGGCAACTGGTGGTGCCATGCGGTTCACTCTTTCCTCGGTAGCATGTAACATCAATTCACAAGAGCAAATTCAGTGGGAAGGGTATTTCTTCTGTGGCGAAAATGCTTTCGCCTGCCACATTCGGTACGAGATGTCGTGGCATAAGGACCCAACGTACGGGAATCATTCAAATGTTTACAAGGCCAAGATCGTCTGGGACGCAAACGCATGGGCGATCACCACAAACAGCCAGCGCCGCGCTGCTTCGGCGCACGAAATGGGGCACGGCATGAGCCTGGAGGATCATGAGGCTGATGCATGCGGCGAGCTTACAATAATGGGCTATATTGGTAATCAAGTGTGTTATGAACAGCCCACGTTTTGGGATGCTATTGCCGCGCAGGGCGCTTACGGGTATTTCGGGTAAGCCGGGCCACAGACGGCCAGACGGGCGAATTCCGAGTCCGGATGGACCTCAGATGCCGCCACTGTTTCACTAATTCCTCCTCCTACTGCAGCCTGACGCGGCGCTGGTCGGGCTCGCTGCCGCTGGCGTAGCGGGGCTGGTAGTCCGGCTCACGGCCGGCGATCTGCGCCTGGTGCATGCGGTCGTGGCGGTAGTACGACCGGAGCCACTGGAGCACCGTCAGCGTGCCGAACATCGGCTGGCTGGCCGTGCGCTCGAAGTCGTCCGGGCGCAGGCGCTCGATGAGCGCGAGGGTTCGTTCGCGCTGCTGGCGGAGCTGGCCCGTGAGGTCGGCGACAGGGCGACGGTTCGCCTCCTCGAGCGAGATGGCGACCGGCTCGCCGCGGACGCCGCGCAGGTCCGGGTTCTCCTCGGCCAGGGCGCGCTCTACCCAGGCGCGATAGGCGGTCTCCATCTCGGCCAGGTGGGCGCACTGCTCCTTGGCCGACCACTGGGCCTCGCCTTCGGCGTCGGCGGAGGCGCGCTCGGCGCCAGCGTCGCTCAGCGCCTCGACCTGGGCGAGGAGCTTGTCGCGCTCCTCGGTCATCTTCTCGACCAGCTCTCGGACGGCGGTTTCGTCTGCCATGGCGGGGCCTCCCGGCGCTACGCTTTCCAGAACTCCCACCAGCGCTTGCCGGACGCGGCCGACGCGGGCGACGGCTCGGCGGCGGTGACGGCGGCGGGCGCTGCGCCGAGGTACTTCTCGGGATCGGCGTCGAAGTCCTGTTTGCAGCCGGCGGCGCAGAAGTAGTAGGTGACGCCTCGAAGCTCAGAGGTCGCGGCGGCGGTCTCCGGGTCGATCTCCATGCCGCAGACGAGATCTTTGACGAGCGCGGGCATCGGGCACCTCCGGGCGTCAGTATAGCAGCGGAGCGGGTCGGCTGGCCGCTGGCGGGGGCTAGGGCGAGGCGCCGGGGGCGGACCACGCCGTGGCCGGCTCGTCGGGGCGCCAGAGGAATTCGCTCGCGCCAGTCCCTCAGGCGTGTCACCCATGGTACGGAACAAGCAAAAATGCTGGCAAGCATACTTGGCAGGGACTTGACAGCCGTGTATAATCATGCCGGTAGGTGGCAACCAAACCCCGTCGATCAGGGTAGGTGGTAGCCAGAGGTCCCTAGCGGCCGTTGGCCAAGCAGTCCCCGGCGAGCCCCACGGCATGCGTTACCTCCTGTGTGTGGGAAACCAGCCGAGATGTGGCTCGATCCTCTGCACGGCGTGGGGCTCGCCGGGGACTGCTTGGCGCTCTCGCGATACATCTGCTGACTGAGGAAAGGAGGTCGCCAGGCTTAAGAAGGGAAGGGAAACAAGCGGTTCGTTCTCTATCATTCAGACTTCTGATAGGAGGTAACGCATGTATCGCATACGAGCATGGGTGCTCGTCGCCGGGATCGCGCTCGTGGCCGTGATCGGCCTCGTCGTCGCGTTCAACATGTCCGGCTCAGGGACCGACGCGCCCGAGGTGTTCGCTGGCGGGCCCACGCCCAAGCCAGGAACCGACGGCAACTTCGCCGGCGTCTACGACGCGTTGGTGCATCCCGCCGGGGATAAGACCATTGGCCTCTTCCACTGCATCCTTCGGCTAGACGATGACGCAGCGGTTGGGGACAACGACCTCAAGGCCGCGGCGCTGTGCTACATCGACACGCCGGGCCAGAACCCTGGCAACCCGCTGCTGGACACGGCGGACACCCTCCCTGGCCCGCTGCCGCCACCGCCGTACGGCACCGGGGTGCCCGAGAAGCTGAACGGCAGTTACACCCCGGGCACGGACACGATCGCGCTCCGCGGCTGCTTCTCCGACGTGGGCGGCTCGCTCGGCCCGAACGTCGTCGCGGACCTGACCATCCCGAACGCGAAGGCGACGCTCGGCACGGGCATCCTCTCGGGCACGGTGCTGGTCTACGGCAACGCATCGAACGCCCAGTGCGCCGCCAAGACGCCCAGCGGCCCCGCGCCGGCCCCGCTGAGCGTGAACCTGTACAAGGCGGGCACCGCCGGTCAAGCCTCGTGGCGCGGTAGCGCCACCGACTTCGACTTCGACGGCTGTACGGACGCCGACGAGCTGGCGAAGCCGGAGCCGACGGGCAACTGCGGCAACGACCCGTACAACCCGCTCGACTCGGACGCCAACATCAACGGCCCGTTCAACGTTTCGGTGGGGGTCATCCCGGCGGACTGGGACAAGACGAATGACGTCCTCATCCCAGGCAGCTACTTCCACTGCATCGGCAACGTGATCCAGACGGGCCTGAACATCGACATCAACCGCCAGTGCTACTCCGACTCGCCCCTGCTGGCCGGCCTGAGCGGCAGCCCGCTCAAGACCGACTCGAACGGCCTGGGCGGCGCACCGCCACCGCCGCCGTTCAGTGACCTGGAGCCGACCAAGGCGACCGGTACCATCACCGGCAAGATCGCCTCGGCCACCGGATGCGTCGCCAACGTAGGCGGGGTGATCGGCCCGAACACCATCAGCGTCTCGAGCTGGGATATCCAAACGGGCCTAGGCACCGTGGACATCTGGTACCAGCAGGAAAACGACAACTGCGATGCCAACCCACCGACCCCCAAGGGCGCGCCCTCCGTCAACGACGCGCCCTTCCAGTTGAGCGAGCAGGACGCTAATTGGGACTCGGACAACGACTCCTGCTCGGACGCCCAGGAGCTGGCCAAGCCGCCTGTCAAGGGCTGCGGCGACGACCCGTACAACCCGCTGGACTCGGACAGCGACCTCAACGCCGCCTTCGACATCGCGGTGACGGTCGTCCGGGCCGACGTCTGCAAGGCCGGTCTGCCGGCCGGCGTGCCCCCGGTGGGCTGTAACGCCCCGGCGGTCGACGGCAACATCGCCACCGGCAGCTACTTCCACTGCAAGGCGGACATCCAGCACACCAACCAGGGCACCACCAACAACCTGGCGGCGCGGGTGATGTGCTACACGGACAACGACGTCACGACCGTGAACTGCCAGGACGCGACTGGCGGCAACCCGCCGCAGACGCAGCCATGTGCGAGCAACCTGACCTGCGCGCCGTTCGGCGCGGCCCACGCGTCACGCTGCGGGAACGGCCTGCCGGACCTGCCGCCCCCCAGCAACGACCCGGACGCGGGCGGACCAGGCGGAACCGCCTACGGCGACATCGACGCCACGCACACGGTGCTCAGCGGCGTGCTCGACAAGCCGAACAACGAGATCGAGCTGGAAGGCTGCTTCGCAGGCGTGGAGAACCCGACCCAGGGTCAGAACGTCTACGCCCGCACCGTGATCGACTCCGACACGGGCCAGGGCACGGTGGACATCTGGCTCAACCAGGGCAGTTGCGCCGTCCCCGGCGGCGCGCCGACCTACAACGACGCGCCGATCCGCATCGTAGAGCAGGCGGCCAACAAAACCGCAAAGGGGGAGACAAACTGCAAGGACGCCCTGGACAACGAGAAGCTCCCGCTCCTCCCCGACTTGTTCGTCAACGACGGGTGCCCTCGGAACGGAAACCTCGGCGAGTTCGGCATATTCTGCGCCGACGCCGCGGATATGAACAACCTCGACACCGCGAACTTCAGCTTCGAAGACACCAATTACGTCTGGCCTCACAACCAGGCCGGGGCGAAACCGCTAGTCGGGGATGACGACGTGGCGCCCCAAGGAATCAACGATGGCTGTCCGGCTAGAGGTCCACTGGTCAACCCAATAGCGGTGACTAGCCAGCGTGACTCTGACCTCGACGGCTGCGCTGACGCGCAGGAGCTCCGGGACACCGTGGGTACTGGGGGCCGGCGCGACCCGTACAACCGCTGGGACCTGATGGCGGTGTGGCACGGTAGCCCGCTGATCCGAGACAAGATCGTGAACGCTGCCGACCTTTCGGCTGTCGTCGCCCGCTTCGGCGCGACCGACGCCGGCGCCGGCACGTTCGACCGCAACAGCAACCCGACCCTCACGCCCAACCTGCCGATCTTGCCATCGGGCAACCGGGCGAACTACCACCCGTCGTTCGACCGGGAGGGCTCGTTGGTCGGGTCCAACGCCTGGAACCTCAAGCCGGCGAACGGCAACGTCGGCGCGGGCGAGCTGGCGAACGCGGTGGCTCAGTTCGGCAACAACTGCAACACCTAGGCTGAGCCGCGCTCAACCGAGTACGCAAAGGGAGCGCCCCAATTGGGGCGCTCCCTTTCATCTCTCCCGGCGCCGAAGGGCTGCTATTCGCCGCCCCGGCCATAGGCGGCAAGCTGCGCCGCGAACGAGGCGACGTCGTGCGAGAGGACGAGCAGGTCGTGCTTCTTGCCGGCCTGGTCCTTGACGTGATCGCGCAGGAGCGCCTCCGGCTTGAAGCCGAGGTGCTCGAAGGTGGCGATGGCGGGCTGCTGGTCGAGCGTCATCTGGGCGACCATCTTCTCCAGCCCCCGCTCCAGCGCGACGGCAAAGACGGCCTCCGTCAGGCGGCGGCCCAGCCCCCGGCCACGCGCTCGCTCACCGCTGATGACGCGCAGCTCTCCGACGTGGCGCGACCAGTGGGCGTTGCTCAGATGGAGGCTGCCGTAGCCGGCGATCCCCGCCTCGTCCGCGGCGAGGACGGTGATCGTCCGGTCACGCTCCACGTTCTCCAGCCACTCGTCGACGACGGCGGGGTCGGTGATATCGACTCGGAGGAAGAGCGTGTCGTGCTCGGGCAGCGCGCGGGCGAACGAAAGGAGCGCCTCGCGATCGGCGCGAGTGAGCAGGCGTAGCTCCACGGTGGCGCCGTCGGACAGCCCGACGGCGCGCGGGAAGGTGAGCGAGGCCACCGGTTCGCTCACGTCGAGCGCGCTCCGAGCCAGCCGCCGAGGTTGGGAAAGAGCCGCATGACGGCGTTCTTGCCGGCGACCAGGCTGACGTGCCCGCCCTTCAGCACCAGGTCCTCCTTGTCTTCGCTGCCGACGAGCGAGCTGAGGGGCGACGTCGCCTCGAAGGGGGCGATGTGATCGTGCTCCGCCATGGCGTGGAAGACGGGGCAGGTGATGCGGCCGGTCTCGACCAGCCGGCCAGCCAGCCGAAGCTCTCCCTTCAGGAGCTTGTCGTCCCACATCAGCTCCTTCGTGAACTGGCGGAACGTCTCGCCGGCAATGGGCACCTGGTCGGTCGCCCACTTGTCGAAGATGCGGTGGTAGCGGACGTACTCCTCGCTCCAGAGGTTGTCCCAGAGGCGCGCGTAGCTGAAGAACCGTTGGTGGGGCCGGAGCAGCTCGAACGAACGGTAGACGAGCTCGGGCGGCACGTTGCCCATCGTGTCGACGATGCGGTCGACGTCGAACCAGCGAGGGTCGCACCAGCGGCGGAAGAGGCCCATGCCTTCGAAGTTGACGGGCGTGGCGATGCACACCAGGTTGCGAAGCGGCGCATCGGGAAACAGCCCGCCGTACATCAGGCAGAAGAGGCCGCCCATGCAGTACCCGACCAGCGTGACATCGGCCTCGCCCGTCGTCTGCTGGACTCGCTCCAGGCAACGCGGCAGGAAGTCGAGGACGTAGTCGTCCAGGCGAAGTCCACGGTCTTCGTGCCTCGGCTCCCCCCAATCGATCATGAAGACATCGAAGCCCTCGCGCACCAGGAACTCGACCAGGCTCTGGCCGGGGCTGAGATCGAGGATGTAGGGCTTGCTGACGAGGGACATGACGAGCACAATCGGCACGCGGTAGACCTCGTCTGCGGTGGGGCGGTAGCGGTAGAGCCGAAGCGTCTCTCGCTCCAGCACGACGTCTTTGGGCGTGGTGCCGACTTGCGGGTCGCCCCGGTCGAAGACGAAGTCGACTCCGCGCCGGCTGCGCTGGATGGTGCGCTCGATCTCTTCTCGAACGAGGGTGGCGATGCCGCCGGGACCGGTCTGCTGTGTCATGGGAGTTGCGCCGCCCGGCCTAGTGGGCGCCATCGAGCCCGTTTGCGCCGGGCGCGCGGAAGGTGCGGGGCCGCAGGCGGAAGGCGGGCGGGCCGGGCTCTCTGAGCAGCGTCCGAAGGTCGCTCAGCGCGCGTTCGACGTCCGTAATCCGCCGTTCCAGCTCCTGGATGCGCCGCTCGGCGTCCGAGACATCGGTGCGGGTGAGCGGCGCGAGGCCGAGGTAGCGCTCCGTGCTGTCGGAGACGAGCTGCTGAAAGCCGATGTACGCGTCCACGGCCTCGCTAAACGCCCTCGTCATCGGCTCCGGGCCCGGCGCGACGCGGGAGAGGACCTCCCACTGGCGCTGGGTCTGGGCCAGCCAATCACGCCAGATCCCGATTGGGTCCAGCTGAGGAGGTGGAGGCAGGCTTCCCTCGGCCATCGTCCCTCGCTTCTCCGTTCGCCTCGACCCCATCCCGGTCCGGGCCGGTCTGTTCCCTGGCGCCGTCTTCGTACGCTCGGCTCGCCTGCTGCAGGATTTCCTGGTACCGCCCCAGGACATCGATCCAGGCCGAGAGGAACGCATCGCCCGCTGTGGTCAGCGAGTACATGCGCCGCGCCGGCCCGGACGGCGACGTGTCCCAGAAGGACGAGACGAGCCCCGTACGCTCTAGCTGGCGCAGGGTGCGGTAGATCGTACCAAAGTCGAATGCGGGCATGCCAGCTTCGGTGAGGCGCTGGGCCAGCTGATAGCCGTGGGCGTTCCAGTTGCGCAGGAACGCCAGCAGGCTCGTCGAGAGCATATCGCCGTGGAGCCGCGGCTCTAGCGCCGGGGCTTCGCCGTCCGGGTCCTGTCGCTGCCTTGGCATGGGACGCGTCACGCTCCTATACTTTGGTCGGCAACTCCTTGCTTGTGGGGCTTGACAGCAAGGTCTGCTATATGTATAGTGCATATAGAACCAATCTGTCAAGAGGAGGAACAACGACATGGCCGCAACGAATGGTGGAGCCAGCAGCAAGGTCTTCGACGCCCTTCACGAGAGCTCACTCGCTCTGCTGGAGGCGATCAAGGCCGGCAATGAGCGCGGCTACCGCGTCTCGAAGAAGCTCATCGACGAGGCGGAGCGCGCGCAGAACGAGGTGCTCACGCTCGGCCGCAAGTTCGCCCAGGACCCAGCCGACCTGGCCGGCTTCTCGACCGCCGCGTTCGAGAAGGCGACGGAGGCCCAGGGCCGCGCCCTGGAGCTGGCGCGTCAGTGGTTCGAGGAGCTGTCCGGCGCCGGCACGGAGACCCGGGACGCGCTTCAGCGCGTGGTCAACGCCAACCGAGAAGTCGGCCAGGCGCTCGGCGAGGTGACCCGGGGGTTGGCGACTCGGGGCGCGGAGGCGTTCCAGAGCGCCTTCTCCGGCGCCATCCCGACGGCGTCCACGGGCGCCCGCGCTTCGTCGCCCCGCCGCGCCAACAGCCCGTCCGACGAATAGCCGCGCGGTACGCCGAACCGAAACACCGGTGAGGGGCGTTCCTGCGAACGCCCCTCACTGTATGTCTCCGATGAGGCTGGGGGTTAGCGCGCCGACGCAAGCAGGCGCGCCAGCTTTTCGTAGACCTGCGGGTTGAAGGCGAGGCCGATGTGCGTCCCGCCAACCTCGGTGTTGAACCGGCGGTCTGTCTCCACGCAGCTCTGCCAGTCCACCACGCCGTCCGTCTTCGTGTAGATCGCCGCCCGGCGCACGCCCTTCGGCAGTTCGTCCAGCACCGACGTCACGAACCGGCAGGTGCAGCCGCCAGTGAAACACTCCCGCTTCACCGCTCGCTGGCGGCGCTGCCCTCCCTGCTGGATCTGCCGCCTGACCAGCCCGGCCGCCGCCAGCACCATCGGGTGCACCCGGATGTCCCGGAACGGCGACGCAAGGCTGATCACCTGGGTCACCTGCTCCGGCCGCTGCGCGGCAGCGCTACGAGCCAGCAGCCCACCCAGGCTATGCCCTACCAGATGCACCTTCCGCCCCGTGTCGCGCCGCGCCTGGTCCATCGTCTCGAAGAGGCGCTCCGTCAGCACGTCCGGGCACTCCGCGTTCCGGCCGATGCGCGAGTAGTAGGGCTGGTAGCCGATTCGCCGGAGCCAGTTGTGCAGCTCGAGCAGATAGGAGTCAGAGCCCATGAAGCCAGGGACGACGATCACCGGAGCGCCGTCGCCGCGGGGCACGCCGAAGCCGTAGTAGACGGGAGAGAGGCGCAGTGAGAGCCAGTCCACGCCGAACAGCACTTCCCGCCAGAGCGGGACAGGCGCGCTCTGGAACTCTCGCCCTAGGGCCATGCTTGCGGTCGCCATATCAGCTATGCGATCTCACACATTAGCATTT
>Ga0247727_10003266_pt1 | contig 36080 bp, 27 predicted proteins | sample WisWelCaveWW1625_FD_202498 | JGI IMG/M metagenome (GOLD analysis project Ga0247727, IMG submission 202498) | Biofilm microbial communities from Wishing Well Cave, Virginia, United States - WW16-25 | ecosystem: Environmental > Aquatic > Deep subsurface > Groundwater > Cave microbial mat | place...
GGGCGCGAGGCGCCATCGAGGAAGGGCGGTACGCCGCGTTCCGTGACGACTTCCTGGCGCGCTGGGGCGACGAGCCGGTCGGGGAGGTTGCGGGTGATCGGGGCGAATGATACGATCGCGCGCCGCATGAGCCCCGAAAGTCTTCCGCGATTCCGCACGACCTGGCGCCTGCTGCCGGTTCTGGGCGCCTCGCTGGTCGCCGTGTGCGCCGCGACCTGCTCCGGGTCGGGCGAGGTGGCCCGGAAGGCGGAGCCCCCGGATCCCGCCCAGGACCTGTACGCCCAGGGCAAATACAGCGAGGCGCTGCCTCTCCTGGAGCAGGCGGCGGCGGCGCGGCGCACGGGAAGCCTTCTGTACCAGGTCGGCTACTGCAAGAGCGTCGTCGAAGGCCGGGGCAGCAGCTCCAAGAAGCAGCACTGGAGCGAGGCCAGGCCGATCCTCGAGCGGGAGATCGCGGAGCCCGGGCAGGCGACCCTTGATCGTCTCTACTATCTGACCGTCATCAGCTCTGACCAGGGCGAGGCGGAAGCGACACTCAAGTTCGGCCGCCAGGCGATCGACACGATCGAGAAAGGATCCGATCCGAACTCCCTCCCCGGCGAGGACTGGTTCCGCCTGGCCCGCATCCACGAGTTCCTGGATGAGCCCTCGGAAGCCGAAGCGGCCTACCGCCGCGCGGTGTCGGCATTCCAGAAGGTCCCGGCGAGCAATCCCTCCTACCAGGCGCTGGCGCTCGCGCGAGTCGGAGATCTCGATTTCGAGAACCGGCGCTATGACGCGGCGGTGGAATCCTTCGACGAGGCGTTGAAGCTGGTCCCGGGCCTGGACCAGGTTCGACCGTACCGCCGCGGTGTGACGCTGTTCGGATCGGGGCGGATCGACGAGGCGATCACCGCCTTCGCCTCCGACCAGGACCCGCAGACCAACACGGAATCACAGTACGCCGCCGATCTGGCGCGCAAGGCGAAGGAGGTCGGCGGGCTGAACATCGCCGACGCCGATGGCGCGCCGATCGACCGCATGCCCCTCGAGGGATTGGAGGGGCGCATCAAGGAGGCCGGAGCCGAATACCGCGCCGCGCGCGAAAAGCACTCCTTCAAGCCGGGCGACCCGCTCTCCGCGGAGGTCGCCGACCGCCAGAAGCGATTCGTGTCGCTCCTGCGCGAGCGGCTCCTTCAGACCGGGGAGTTGCAGGAATTCTGCCTGCAGGAAGGGCTGGCCGACCTGGTCCGCCGTTGAGCGGGGCCGACGGCCCCGCCGCACTCCTAGGTGACGCCCACCTGCGGGAAGCGGATCCCGAGACCGCCGCCTTCGTCCGGTTCCTCGACAACCTGCCACGCGGCATCGGGACCCTCGCCATCCTGGGGGATCTGTTCTCGGCATGGATTGGACGGCCCGATCTGCTGCGTCCCCATCACGCGGAGGTCATCGAGGCCCTCCGCCGGCTGCGACGGCGCGGCTGCCGCCTGCTGTACGTCGAGGGCAACCATGACTTCTTCCTGCGACGGACCTACGCTCCGGACCCCTTCGATCGCTGCGACGAGAAGAGCGTCGATCTCGTCCTCGCGGGCCGCCGGGCCCACCTGGCGCACGGAGATCTGGTGAACCGGCACGACCACCAGTACCGCGCGTGGCGAGCGATCAGCAAGAACCGGCTGGCGTTCGGGGCGTTCAACCTGATCCCGCTTCGCCAGCGCAACCGGCTCGTGGACGACCTGGAGCGGGGCATGGCGAAGACCAACCTGAAAGCCCGGGGCGGGTTTCCGGTGGCGGAATGCCTGGCCTACGCCCGGCCGCGCGTGCGGCTCGGGACCGAGGTCCTTGTCTTCGGGCACTTCCACGAAGAGCGCCGGATCGCCATCGAGGAAGGGGACCGCAAGGGGACTGTCTACGTGCTGCCAGCCTGGAGGGCCGGGCACCGCTACCTGCTGCTCGATCCGGGCGCGGAGCCCGCCTTCGTCTCCGCCTGAACGCGGGCCTCGAACAGCTCCATCAGGCGGCGGGTGACCGGCCCCGGCCGCCCCTCGCGGATCGGCCAGCCGTCGCAGCGGCGGATCGGCAGGATCCCCTTCAGGGTGCTGGTGAGGAACGCCTCGTCGGCTCCTCTGAGATCCTCCGGCGCCAGATCTTCCTCCGCGACCTCGATCCCGTCACCGCGGGCCAGCTCCAGGACCAGGTCGCGCGTGATGCCGCGCAGCAGGCCGCTCTCCAAGGAGGGCGTGGCAACCCTCGAGCCGCGCACCAGGAGGACGTTGCTGGTGGCCCCCTCGGTCAGCCGGCCTTGCGCGTTCGGCAGGATCGGCTCGAGGACACCCAGACGTCGGGCCGCCTGCCAGGCGAGGAGGTTGTTGAGCAGATTGCTCGACTTGATGGCCGGGTCGACCGCCGAGACCGTGTTGCGAGTGACGTCGACGATGGCGACGTCCACGCCTTCGCGCAGCCAGCCCGCCGGGATCTCGGGGCAGGGCCGGACGTGGATCACAACGGTCGGCGGCCCGCATCCCTCCGGGTCGTAGCCGATGCCGCCGACGCCACGGCTCAGGATGACGCGCACGGCCGACTCGGTGTTCCCCGCCTGCGCCAGCGTCTCCTGGATCCCGGCGGCGATGTCGATGAGGGCCCGCTCGTGCGGAATCGCCAGCCGCTCGGCCGATCGGCGCAGCCGATCGAGGTGCGCCCCGAGAAGGAAGGGCCGCCCCCCGTAGGTGCGGATGGTCTCGTAGACGCTGTCGCCGTACAGGAACCCTCGATCGAGAGGGGAGACAACGGCCGCTTCGGGCGGCGTGATGCGGCCGTTGACGTTGATCCGCTCGGGCAGAGGGAAGAGCCTCAGAAGAGCGTGTAGATGAACGGGGCGATCGCCGAGCCCTGCGTCAGGACGATCAGCATGCCGAGCGTCAGCAGGACGAGGATGATTGGCAGCAGCCAGAACTTCTTCCGTTCTTTCATGAATGCCCAGAGCTCGAAGAGAAACTCACGCATGCCCAGCCTCCCGCGATCTAGAACTGCCGCCTCATGTGCGATCCCGGCCGCGGCCCGCGCACCAGGCGATAGGTCTCGGCGTGCGGGTCGAACGCCCGCCGCATCGAGTCCTTTCCCATCCATCGCCGCACCACACCCACCGGCGTGAAGATCCCGTAGAAGACGATCGCCAGGATGATCCGTGTATTGATCCATCCGAGCGCATGGCCGATCATCATCCAGACCGTATGCGGGTGCTTGAGGGCCGGCGGGTAGAGGACGGCGGCGCCCACGAGGAGAGCGGCCGGGACCAGGGCCCAAAGTCGCGGGGCCAGGCCATGCATGACGGCCGGCCACGCCCCCAGGAGAGCGAACACGCCTCCGACGATCAGCCCGAAAGACCGTAACTGCTTCCTGCCCGCTTTCTGCTCCATGGGGAAGCCCTCGCCTCAGTCGAGGACGAACTCCTTCCGCCAATCCTGGCCTTCCACCCACGGCTTCTGCCGGCCCTTCTCCAGCACGCAATTCTCGAGCACCAGGAGATCCATCTCGGTCCGCATGAAGCACCGGAATGCGTCCTCGGGCGTGCAGACAATCGGCTCGCCCCGGACGTTGAACGAGGTATTGACGATGACGCCGTAGCCCGTCTTCTTCTCGAAGGCCCGCAGCAGGCGGTGGTACTTCGGGTTGGTTTCCTCGTGGACCGTCTGGATGCGCGCCGAGTAGTCGACGTGGGTCACGGCCGGGATGTCGGAGCGCGGGACATTCAGGAGGTCGATCCCCCAAAGGGCCTCGTGCTCCTTGGCCATCGGGATCCGGCGTTTTTCCGCCACCGGGGCCACCAGCAGCATGTACGGGCTGTCGGCGTCCATCTCGAAGTAGTCGGAGAGTCGCTCGCGAAGAACCGAGGGAGCGAACGGCCGGAACGATTCCCGGTACTTGATCTTCAGGTTCATCACCGACTGCATCTTGACGCTGCGTGCGTCCCCGATGATGCTGCGCCCGCCGAGGGCCCGCGGGCCGAACTCCATCCGCCCCTGGAGCCAGCCGACCACCTTCTCGCCGGCCAGCTCGTCGGCCACTCGGTCCAGCAGCGCTTCGTCCTCGAGCCGCACGTACGGCGCCTCCCTGCCTTTGAGATACTGCTCGATCTCCTCGTTGGAGAATGCCGGACCCAGGAACGCGCCTCGCATGGCGTCGCTGGCGCCGTTCAGGACGCGAGGCTGGCCCTCCAGCTGGTGCCAGGCCGAGAACGCCGCGCCGATGGCCCCGCCGGCGTCGCCGGCGGCCGGCTGGATCCACAAGCGTTCGTACGGGCCCTCGCGCAGAATCCTTCCGTTGCCGACGCAGTTGAGCGCCACGCCGCCGGCGAGGCACAGGTCGGTGGCGCCGACCTCGCGGTGGAGCGTCCGCGACAGGCGCAGCATGACCTCCTCCGTGACATCCTGGACCGAGCGCGCCAGGTCCATCTCGCGCTGGGTCAGCGGCGACTCGGGCTCCCGCGGGGGCCCCCCGAACAGGTCGTCGAACTTCCTGTTGGTCATCCGCAGGCCGGTGCAGTAGTGGAAATAGTCCATGTTCATGCGAAAGGTGCCGTCCGGCTTGAGATCGACGAGGTGATCGTAGATCGCCTGGACGTACTTCGGGCGGCCGTAGGGGGCCAGACCCATCACCTTGTACTCGCCGGAATTGACCTTGAATCCCGTGTAGTACGTGAAGGCAGAGTACAGCAAGCCGACCGAATGCGGAAAGTGGATTTCCCACAGCGGCGTCAGGCGATTCTCTTCCCCGATCCAGGCGGATGTGGTCGCCCATTCCCCGACGCCGTCCATGCACAGGACCGCCGCCCTCCGGAAGGGCGAGACGTAGAAGGCCGACGCGGCGTGCGACTCGTGGTGCTCACCGAAGAGGATTGGAGGCAGATCGCCCCGTGCCAGCCCCTCGGCGGACGCCAGGAGCTCCTTTGTCAGAAGGTCCTTGAGCAGAAGCTTCTCCTTGAGCCAGACGGGCATCGCCGCCACAAAGGAGCGGATCCCCCGCGGCGAGAAGCCGAGGTAGGTCTCCAGCAGACGCTCGAACTTGACCAGGGGCTTGTCGTAAAAGGCGATGTAGCGCAGGTCCTTCAGCGACAGGCCGGCCTCCCGAAGGCAGTACTCCATCGCATGGCGCGGGAACCCCGCATCATGCTTCTTGCGCGTGAACCGCTCCTCCTGCGCCGCCGCGACGATCCTCCCGTCGCTCACCAGGCAGGCCGCGCTGTCGTGGTAATAGGCCGAAATGCCGAGAATATGTGTCTTCATCGCGCTCCGTGCGGCTTTCGAAACCAGTAACTTTACCATGTCTCTTCAGCCGGATGTGCGTCCCAGGACTCCTGCGCGGAATCGGCTGCCTCGACGGCGGTCGGCCCGGTCCGGCGCAGCGTGGTGCTATGATACCCGCCACCGCACGGGCTTTCATGATGATCCTGGACGATCGATGACCCACAACGACGGGCCGGCCGCCGGTCGCGCCGGCCAGGCGCGAAGGCTCAAGAGCGTCATCACCCTCACGGCGGCGATTCTGCTGGTCGAGGCTGCCGGCGGGCTGGCTTCCGGCAGCCTGGCCCTGCTCTCGGACGCCGGTCACATGCTGACCGACGTCCTGGCGCTCGTCCTGAGCCTGATGGCGGTCCGCTTCTCCTCCCTCCCGGCCAGCCCGGAGAAGACGTACGGCTACCACCGTCTGGAGATCCTGACCGCTCTCGTCAACGGCTCCCTGCTGATCCTGGTGTCGGGCGTGCTGGTCTACAAGGCGATCCACCGATATCTGGCGCCCGTGCCGATCGCCAGCCCCGTGATGATCGGGGTGGCGCTCGTGGGCCTGGCGGCCAACCTGGCGGGCCTGGTCATCCTCTCCGGGCACCGGGACAATCTCAACATCCGCGGGGCCCGGATGCACATCCTGGGCGACGCCCTGTCCTCCGCGGGCGTGGTCGCCGCCTCGATCATCATGGCGTTGAGCGGCTGGTACCGCCTCGATTCGATCGTGGCGGGTGCCATCGCGATCGTGATCGCCGTCGGAGCCGTGCGCCTGGTGCGCGAGGCGGTCGACGTGCTCCTCGAGGCCGCCCCGGCCGGCATTCGTCTGGAGGAGGTCAGCCGGGCGATCTCCGCCGTGCCGGGCGTGAGGGAGGTGCACGACCTGCACGTCTGGAGCATCACCACCGGTCTGCCGGCCCTCAGCGGGCACGTCCGCGTCGACGGGGGCGCCACGACCATCGGCGACGAGCTTCTGACCCGGATCCAGCAGACGCTCCGGGACCGCTTCGGGATCGTCCACACGACCATCCAGATCGAGTCCCCGTCCTACAAGGAGCTGGGCGACATCTGCGCGTGAGGGCCGCGCACCCGCCTGGCGCCGCCATGTATGGTAATCTGCGCGCCGTTATCCCATTCTCAGTGGCGCGCGGGTGCCCTCCCGGGGCGGTGAGGGGCGGCCGCGCACGCCGGTCGGTCCGATTCTCGGGGGCGTGCGGGTGAAGCGGGTGGGGGCGAGAGCCCGTCTGGTGCTGGAGGACGGCGCGGTCTTCGAGGGCCGCTCTTTCGGAGCCGCCGTCCCTTCGTCCGGCGAGGTCGTGTTCACGACCGGCATGGTCGGGTATCCCGAGGCGTTGACCGACCCGTCGTACCGCGGCCAGATCCTGACCTTCACCTACCCCTCGATCGGCAATTACGGCGTGCCCGCGCCGCCTCCCCCCGGCGATCTGGATGGGGAGGGCGGCGGTCCCGCTCTCCCGCCGGAACGGCCCTGGGAATCCGACCGCATCCACGCCGCCGGCGTTCTTTGCGCCTCCTACTCCGAGGAGTACTCGCATCACAGCGCCACGCGCTCGCTGGGGGCATGGCTCGTGGAGCAGGGCGTGCCAGGCCTGACCGGGATCGACACGCGGGCGCTGACCAAGCGGATCCGCGTGCGCGGAGCGCTTCTGGGGCGGATCGAGGTCGGGGCGAGGACGGCGACGCGTGGGTTCGTCGATCCGAACCTCCGCAACCTGGCGGCCGAGGTCTCGACGCCCTCCGTCCGCCGCTACGGCCGGGGCGTCCCGATCGTCCTCGTCGACTGCGGCCGCAAGAACAACCAGATCCGGATGCTGGTGGAGCGCGGCGCCGAGGTGCGCGTGGTGCCCTGGAACGAGCCGCTCAAGGAGCGGCCGCGCGACTTCGCGGGGGTCGTGTTGAGCAACGGGCCCGGCGACCCTCGGCAGGCCGCGGCGACCATCGACTCGGTGCGCCGCCTGATCCGGCAGCGCGTGCCGATCCTGGGAATCTGCCTCGGGCACCAGCTCCTGGCCCTTGCGGCCGGCGCCTCGACCTACAAGATGAAGTTCGGCCACCGGAGCCACAACCAGCCCTGCGTTGAAACCGCCGGCGGGCGCTGCTACCAGACGAGCCAGAACCACGGCTACGCGGTGGACGGCAAAAGTCTCCCCGATCGGTGGCGGGAGTGGTTCATCAACGCCAACGACGGCACGAACGAAGGGATCCGGCACGCGCGCCTGCCGTTCCGCTCCGTTCAGTTCCACCCCGAGGCGGCCCCCGGTCCCGGCGGGACGGAGTGGATCCTGGACGAGTTCCTGGCGGAGGCGAGGGGATGAGTCGCCGGATGCGGGTGCTGCTCCTGGGCTCCGGCGCCCTGAAGATCGGCGAGGCGGGGGAGTTCGACTACTCGGGATCGCAGGCCATCAAGGCTCTCAAGGAGGAGGGGCTCGAGGTCTGGCTCATCAACCCCAACATCGCCACCATCCAGACGAGCCCCGGCCTGGCGGACCGGATCTTCTTCCTCCCGGTCGAGGCGCGGTTCGTCACCAAGGTCATCGCGGAGGGCCGTCCCGAGGGGATCCTGCTGTCCTTCGGAGGGCAGACCGCCCTCAACTGCGGGTTGGAGCTGCACCGGAGAGGGGTGCTCCGGCGCTATGGCGTGCAGGTCCTCGGCAGCCCGATCGCCGCCGTCAGGAAGACCGAGGATCGCCAGCAGTTCGCGCAGGAGCTGCGTCGCATCGGGCTTCAAGTGCCACGCAGCGGCGCGGCCCGGGACCTGGCCTCGGCCCTCAGGATCGCGCGCCATATCGGCTACCCCGTCATGATGCGCACCGGCTTCACCCTGGGAGGGAGGGGCTCGGGGGTCGTACGTGGCGAGGGCGAGCTCCGGCAGCGCGCCGTCGAGGCGTTCACCTCCTCGCCCCAGATCCTGATCGAGGAGGATCTGACCGGCTGGAAGGAGGTCGAGTACGAGGTCGTCCGCGACACGGCCGACAACTGCATCACCGTCTGCAACATGGAGAACGTCGACCCGCTCGGCATCCACACCGGCGAGTCGATCGTCGTCGCCCCGTCGCAGACCCTGACCGACCGCGAGTACTTCCACCTGCGCGACATCGCCTTCCGGGCCATCCGGCATTTCGGCATCATCGGCGAGTGCAACATCCAGTTCGCCCTCGACCCGCGCTCCGACGAATACCGGATCATCGAGGTTAACGCGCGCCTGTCGCGCTCCTCGGCCCTCGCCAGCAAGGCGACCGGGTACCCGCTGGCGCGCATCGCCGCCAAGCTGTCCCTCGGCCGCCGCCTCCCCGATCTGAAGAACTCGATGAACGACACCACGACCGCCTGCTTCGAGCCGGCGCTCGACTATCTCGTGGTCAAGATGCCGAAGTGGGATCTCGACAAGTTCCAGGGAGCCTCGCACTTCATCGGCAGCGAGATGAAGTCGGTGGGCGAGGTGATGGCGATCGGCCGCAGCTTCGAGGAGGCCCTGCAGAAAGGCTGCCGGATGCTGGGCGACGGCATCGTCGGGCTGGTCGGCAACGAGTTCAACATCCGCCAGTCGATGGCCGACCTGTCGCGCCCGACCCCGCGCCGCGTCTTCGCGCTGGCGGAGGCGATCGGTCGGAGCCGCTCGACGGAGGAGCTGTCGCGCCGCACCGGCATCGACCCGTGGTTCCTGGGCAAGATGGCGCGCATCGTGGATCTGCGAGACGAGCTCCAGGCGGCGGGGAGAAGCCGCCGGGGAGCGGCGCGCCGGGCGATCCCGGATGACCTGCTGCGCCGCGCCAAGGAGGCCGGCTTCTCCGACGAGCAGATCGCGCGCTTCGCGGCGATCCCGGCCGTTGAGATCGAGCGGCGCCGGCGCCGCGCCGGCATCGTCCCGGCGATCAAGCAGATCGACACTTTGGCGGCAGAGTGGCCGGTGCGCACCAATTACCTCTACATGACCTACCAGGGACGAGAGGACGACACCGCGCCGCGCCCCGGCGAGGAGCGGGTCCTGATCCTCGGCTCCGGCGCCTACCGCATCGGCTCCTCGGTCGAGTTCGACTGGTGCTGCGTGTCGGCGGCATCGGCCCTGCGGCGTCTCGGTTACGCGCCGGTCGTCATCAACTGCAACCCGGAGACGGTGTCCACCGATTACGACATGGGACACACGCTCTACTTCGAGGAGCTGACATTCGAGCGCATCCGCGACGTCTGGGAGAAAGAGCGGCCGAAGGGCGTGCTGCTGGCGTTCGGCGGGCAGGTCCCGAACAACCATGCGCTCGCGTGTGCTGCGGCCGGCATCCCGGTGTTCGGCACCCAGCCGCGCGACATCGATCGGGCCGAGGATCGCCACAAGTTCTCCACCCTGCTCGACCGGCACGGAGTGTCGCAGCCGCCCTGGGACGAAGTGACATCGCTCCGGGAAGCGCGACGCTTCGCGTCGCGGGTGGGGTACCCCGTGCTGGTGCGTCCGTCCTACGTCCTCTCGGGCGCCGCGATGCGGATCGCGGCCGACCCGAAGATCCTGGGGGCGGCGCTCCGCGGGGCGGCGGAGGTGTCGCGCAAGCACCCGGTCGTGATCTCGAAGTTCATCGAGCGGGCCAAGGAGCTCGAGGCCGACGCCGTGGCCGACCGGGGACGAATCCTGGCGGTCGCGGTGACCGAGCACGTCGAGAACGCCGGCGTGCACTCGGGGGACGCGACGGTCGTCTTCCCGCCCCAGAAGATCTATCTCGAGACGGTCCGCCGCATCCGCGACATCACCGCGCGGCTGGCGCGCGCCCTGCGGATCACCGGGCCGTTCAACGTGCAGTTCCTGGCGATCGACAACGAGGTGATGGTCATCGAATGCAACCTGCGCGCGTCGCGCTCCTTCCCGTTCATCTCCAAGGTGAGCGGGATTGATTTCGTCGACCTGGCGACGCGCGCCATGATGGGGAAGTCCCCGGCGCCCGTGCCGGCGCCCCTGCTCGACCTCGATTACGTCGGGGTCAAGGCGCCGCAGTTCTCATTCTCGCGCATCCGCGGCGCCGACCCGGCGCTGCGGGTCGAGATGGCGTCCACGGGCGAGGTTGCGTGCCTCGGAGGCGATCTGCCGGAGGCCTTCCTCAAGGCGATCCTGTCCGCCGGCTTCCGGCTTCCGGAGCGCCGGCAGGTGCTGCTCTCGATCGGATCGGAGCAGGACAAGATCCGCTTCCTGCCGTCGGCGCGGGCCTTGCGGGACATGGGCTTCACACTCTACGCCACGCGGCGCACCTCGGAATTCCTCGCCGGGCACGGGGTGCCGAGCGTCAGGCTCTACAAGATCCATGAGCGCCGAAAGCCGTCCCTGCTCGACTACATCACGCCCTCCCGCCTCGACCTGATCATCAACATCCCGGCGGGCTACGACCGCAAGGTGCTCACCGACGGCTTCATCATCCGCCGCCGAGCCATCGACTACGGCATCCCGCTGATCACCAACCTCCAGCTCGCGGAGCTGTTCACAAAATCGATCGGGGCGAAGCGGTGGGAGGACCTGAGGGCCCTGCCGTACGACGCCTATCTCCAGCCCGCCGTGCGCCCCGTGCCGGTCGAGGCGCCGGCGCCGTCGCATGCCATCGCGCGCCCGGAGCCACCGGCGCTGCGGCGGCCGGCGCCGATCCGGGGTCAGGCCGTCTTGGCCTGAGGCGCCGGATCGACGAGGTCGATGATCTGCCGCTCGCGCAGCTTCTTGAGCGCCCGCAAAGCGTCGACCTCACGGAGCGGGCTGATGCTCATGATGGAACGCAGGTCCCAGGCGCCGTTCACCCGGCTCACCAGGAACACCTCCTCGGGGGTGAGGCTCTCGTCCACGAGTGATTCGAGCGGGCGCTTCAGGACTGGCACCTTCCCCGGCGGCAGGTAGTGGCGGTAGGCCCGCTCGATGAACGCCTGCTCGGCGGCCTGGACGAGGGTGTTCATCTCCGGGCTGCGGAGACCAGCATCGCGGGCCCGGTCCAGGAGCGCGAGCGCCTCCTCGACCTCGCCCCGGTTGATGCTTGCGCGCGCCGCCCGGAGGACCGCCTCGGGGGATTCGGCGGGTGCCGGCGCCTGTCCCGCGGACGCGGCCTCGTCGGAGCGGATCGCCGCCCAGCCGCGCTGCACCAGCACGTAGAGCACCTGGCAGACGTTGTATTCGGAGCTGTGCGCCTCCAGGATGATCTCGGCCACGGTCCTCTGTCCGTCCACGAGGCCGTGGATCTTCTTCGGGAACGACCTCCCGGCCAGATCGGCCGGGAGAGGCTGGCTGGTCGGCGCCAGCACCAGGCGGTTGTGCGGCAGGACCGCCCGGATCTTGCGCGACGTGTCGTAGCGCCGCACGCCTTCGAGGAGCACCTCCTCCACGTGGACCGAGATCAACACCAGCTCGCCGGGCGGCAGCTCGCCATCGAGAAACTCGAACTCGGCCTCGGTCCAGAGGAACAGGGAGTAGACGGTCTCCTCCGCCTTGTGACGCAGCACACCCGCCATCCGCGCCTCGCTCACGATGCCCCGCTGCACGAGAATCCGGCCCAGCATGAGCCTGGTCTGCGCCTGAAGATCCATGGCCTCCTTGAGCTGCTGCTCGGTGATCACTCCCTCGCTCAGGAGCACCTGTCCCAGGTAGTCGCGCGGGTCGTTGCTGGAGGACCCTATGATCAACCCGGCCCGGAAGTGGATCCGCTTCACGACCGAATCGTCGCGCAGGGAGAGCGTCCCGGTCTTCTGGGCCCGGCTGGCCCACTGCAGCAGGTCGGGGAGGGCCATAGCGTCCAGGCTGCCGGAGAGACCCTTGTGCGTCATGCGTCCTCGAGCCGAGGGTATGTCAATCGTCCCTGTCGGAATTCTGACGAGAGGCCTAAGACATGCCTCGAGGGCTCAGCGGGAATATAGAAGCGGCATACGGGGTAGAGCAACCGCCGGAACGCTGCTGTGAATCCGCGCGGGACGCCGGGTTCGGGGTGGGCTCAATAGTCCCTGTTCATTCTCCGCGACCCCGCAGCGAGAGACCGATAGGTGGAAGCCAGGGCATCGGCCCGGGCGTCGAACGAGAATCGCTCGACAGCCGTCCTGCGCGCGAACGTGCCCATCTCGTCACGGGCCAGTGGCTGGTCCAGCAACCGCAACACGGCAGTGGCCACCGCTCCCGCGTCGTCGGGGTCCCGCATGATCACTCCGGATCGTCCTTCCGAAATAATCTCGTCCGCGATCCCGTCCAGCGGGCTGACCACGCAGGGCAGTCCGCAGGCGAGAGCTTCCAGGATAACGGTGCCCAGCCCTTCCTGCCGGGAGAGAAAGAGGAACAGATCGGCGGCGCCGAGATAATCCTCCACGTTCTGCACGCGGCCGGCCCAGCGAACGGTTCCTTTGAGATCAGGGGCTTCGGACCTCGCTTGCAGAGCCCGAGCGAAAGCTTCGTCCTCTCTCCCGATACCCTCGGCGATGCGGTCGGGGCCGACGACGACCAGGAGGTCCCGGTCGGCTCGCGGTGCGAGGCGCGCCCAGGCCTGAATTGTCCGATCAACGCCCTTCCTTCTCATGACGCTGCCGACCGAGACGACGATGCGGGCGCCCGCCGGGAGCCCGAGACGGGCGCGCCGGGAGCGGCGCTCAGCGGCAGTGAGCGGACGGTAGGCTTCGAGATCGACGCCGGTATAGATGAGGCGAAACATCTCAGCGGGTATCCCGGCATCCGTCAGCCGAGGAAGAAACGTCCGAGAGATGCCGACCCAGAGATCCACATCCTTCAAGAGGCTCATCTTGAAAGCGCCGAAGCGCTCCTTCGAGATGGTAAGGGGATCATCCGCTCCCAGCATGAGCATCTCGACGATGATCGGCAGCCCCAGCGTCTTCAGATAGTGGGCGTTGAGGAGGAACTCCCACCCGAGCAGGTCGCAGTGCAGAATGTCGAACCACCCCCTTCGCCGGGCGAAATACCGACGGAACTGGGCGGCGCGTCGGAGCTCCGAGAGTTTGCCAGGGCCGGGCGCGAGGACACGGTCGACAATACCCGGACCGTCATCGGATGGCGTCCCGAATGAGGCGGGCAGCCGGTTGGTGAGAATGGTCACTTCGATTCCTCGGGCCCGCAGGTAGGGCAGACTTCTCCGGAATTGGATTCCATGTCCACTGAACAGCGGCGGATACTGCGCGATCGGAACGCAGATCTTCAGGGTATGGTCAGGCACCATTGGAGCCTCCTGCGCCCTTCCGGCGGCGATGGATGAGGTCGCGAAGGCGGGAGTCAAGCAGGCGGGCTTGCGCGCCCGCGTCGAACCGATCGATGAAGGCCCGATCGCTCGCAATGGGGTGGCGGCCGCGTGAGTAGTCAAAGACAACGCCTTCGATCGCTTGTACGATGCCGGCCACATCGGCCGGATCCACAACCGGCCCGGCGCGGGCCTGCCGGACGATGGCGGCGTTGACCTCGCTGTCGCGCAACAGAGAGAGAACCGGAATTTCAAGGTGCAAGTAATCGTAGACTTTCTGCGCCACCTGCGCCTCGGTGTAGTAAAGGACGTTGAGCAACAGGTGGGCCTGTCGAAGAATCGGGATGACGGTCGACTTCTCCATCCGGGAGAGCACCTGGACCATCTCGGCCACGCCCCGGTCACGGGCACAGGCCTCCAGGCGATCCCCCTCGTGGGTACAGGGCTTGGCGCCGACGAAGGTGGCACGAACGCCGCCCGAGGCGAACACGCCGCGATCGGCCAGGCGTCGGAGCGCGTCGAAGAACGCCGTGGGCTGTTGCACCGAAAGCGTTTCGGATCGCGCCCTGGGATCGGCCACGGGTCCATAGAGCGTCCCGGCGTAGACGATCTCGAAACGCTCTCCGGGGCGCCACGTCGGATGCACGGGTGTGCCGATCTCGTCGCGATCGTAGCCGTTCGGGACGACGATGCAACGGTCGGCGATCCACGCAACCTGAGCCAGGAGTGCCTTCTGCATGCTCTCGTGGTTGGCGACGACGAGGTCGGCGGCGGCCAGCAGACGCCGCTCCATCCAGGCCTCCGGCCCGCGCCGCCAGCGGGGAGCAGGCCACCAGGGATGATCCTGCCAGACATCACGGTAATCCAGTACGAGCGGGACCTTCCACATCGACTTGAGGACCCTGCCGAGCAGGAAGACCGAGAACGGGGGCCCTGAACAGAGGATGGCCCCCACCTGAGAGCCGTCGATCGAGCGTCGCGCCGCGGCCAGCGCCGCCGGTATCCAGTAGATTTGCGGATCGGGAGTGAACGCTACCTGCCGCAGGAGAACGCGGAGGCGCGACGGTCGATCGGACTGCGCCAGGCGCGTAGGCGAGCGCATGGATGATGGCGCTGCGGTGGCTCCCTTCGAGGGTCCGCCGACACTGATCAGACGGAATCCCGGAGGGGAGGTCTGTGATGCTCCTGTGACCGGGGGTCCGCAAAGGACCACCACGTCCCAGCCCAAGGTAGAGAGGTGCCGCGCGAGCCTGGCGGTGCGGTGGGAGGCGGTGCCGCCGCCGGAAGGGTAGTGGAACGAGACATACACGAGGGTACCGGCCATCAGCCCCTTTTCCACGCCGTCGCGGCACGGGTCATCCGGCCCAGCACCTGAGGGACCACACGGATGCCTGCGACATGAAGCGCTCCGGCGTAGACGAGGGCCCCCAAAAGGAGCCCGCCTCCCGTCTCGAGGAGGCGAGCTGGCTCCGAGTGCAGATCGAAAAAACGCTCGCAGCCGACGGACCATCCGTACACGGCGCCCGCCATGATGGCCGCGCTGCCCAGGACACGGATGGTGTAGAAAGAGTCACCCGGCGCGAAGAGCCGCACCCCCTCCCAGCGCAACAGGAGGCCCAGGATGACGGTGAACAACATCGTCACACCCGAGGTAGCGAGAGCAATCCCGCTGCTGCCGAACGGACCCATCAGGAGATAGTCGAGCGCGGAGTTCAGCGCCATGGCGCCCGCCGATGTCCAGACGATGGCCCGTGTCCGACGGCGGGCGGCGAGCACGCGCCAGAACAGGGCGAAAAACCCCATGAAGAGCACCTCGGGCGCGAAGCACGCGAGGATTCTCGCGACCCCGGCTGTAGCGTCGGAATCGAACTGTCCGCGCTCGAACAGAAGTCGGGCAAGAGGAGTACCAAAGACTAGGCACCCTGCGCTGATGGGAGCCGTCATCAAGAGCATGGAGCGGAGGTTGAGGCGAAGCTCCTCGTCCAGCTCCTTAGCTCCCCGTTGCGCGGCCGCGGTCAACCTAGGGAACGCGACTTCCGCCAGGGAGAAGACAGTCAACAGCTCGGCATTGGCGAGAATGACCGACGCGAACCCAAGTTGGGTGATGTTGCCCGACGGGAGAAAGGAGGCGAACGCGTTGTCGACGGCCAGGTTCACCTGGCCGAAGTTCGCGCCGACGGTCATGGGGATGAAATCCGCCCAGAACCGCAGACGCGGTGCCCTCACCCCGTTCCGGCGGATCTGATGCGGGGCGACATTCCGTGGGTCTCTCAAAAGGAGGATGGCAGCAGTCCCAAGCACGCCCGCCGCCAGAGCAAAGCCGATGAGTGGCCCGAGCGCCAGGGCGAAGAGGCCCGTTCGCTGCACCAGGAGCACGAGCGTCACGAGGGAAGTCGCTCCCACCAGAAGGTTGATCAGTCCCGGCACTGCGAAGTGGTGTCGTACGTTGAACAGCGCACGGATGACTGCAAACGAAACGGAGAAGATCATCGTGAACATGGTAATGGGCAAGAGGCGGCTGCTCAACGCGATCTGATCCGGGCCGAAGCCCGGGGCGATCAAAGCGATGAAGAGGTGCGGCACAATCGTCGCCGCGAGCGACACGGGAACGAGGACGAAGCTCACCTGTCGCAATATCCTCCTGATCAATGCGATCTGGCCCTGGACCCCTTCGCGCGGGCCGACCTCCGCAAGCGCCACCATCAGGAGCGAGTAGAGGCCCGAGATGGTGAACGTTCCCAGGAGGGAGGGGATGGTCTGTGCAACGACATAGCAGTCTTTGGCCGCGCCCGCTCCGAAATAGGCGGCAGAGAGGGTTCCGACGAAGACCGTGAGAAACAAGGACAAGATGCGCGTGCCCGAGAGCGCGGCGGCAGAGAGCAGGCCGCTCGGCGCGGCGGGGGCAGGCGGGGAGCCGCCGGGTGGTCCCGAGGTGTCACCCACGTCCCCCAGGGTCGGAGTCGATTCCCGGCTCGCGGTCATTCCGTCATGAAGCCTGGATCGATGCCGCGAACACGTCGTCGAGGGATTGGGCGAAGCGGCCCGTTCCCTGGGATCGGTCCAGCCACAGGGCGAGCATGATTACAGCTAGCCGCGCGAACTGCTCGTACGACGACGCTGTGGTTCCCGATTCCACCAACCGGAGCAGGGCGGAGTCGGTGGCGAGCCCCGCTCGGGTGATCTCCCCCGCCTTCAGGAGCCGTTCGAGGAGGGACGACCAGAATTCCGCGTGCTTTTCGAGGTAGCGAATGTTCCCTCCGTAGCCGATCTTGGGAGCGTACACGAGGTCATTCGGGAGCTGTCTCTCCAGCAGCCGCTTCAGGATGGTCTTGTTCTCCAGGGGGTTTCGCGAGACCTTGTAGACCGAGGGCAGGGACGCGGCGAACTCGATGAGGCGCGCGTCGAGGAACGGTGACCGGATTTCAAGGCTTTGAGACATCCCGACCGCGTCCGGGATCATGACGTGGTTGTGGTGCAGGGTCAGCATGAGATCAGCGAACATCGCCCCGTCGACCACGTCGGTCACGTGCGCCGCATCGATCCAGTTGACCAGCGTGGAACGGACCTCTTCGATGGCGCCCTCCGCGGACGGGTGAGGACAGCCGAGCCGCGCCAGGTTCCCGCGCATCTTGCGGACGAGGGCGTCGCCGAGCGCCTCGGCGACCGGTTTCCGATGGATCTCGACGCGCAACACCAGTCGGGCATCGACGCCGGGCAGGGCGCGCAAAAAGCTGCCGCCTGCGAAGATCCCCGCCAGGGCGCGCTTCAAACCGGGGTATCGGCGCAAAAGAGAATAGGAGGCGTACCCGCCGAAGACTTCGTCGCCGCCGTTGCCCGTCAGAATCACCGTGACGCCCTGGCGGCGCAGGAACTCGCACATCTGCATCCGGTAAATCACGGACGGTTCCGAGATCGGCTCGCCGAATTGGTCCAGGACGCGCAGCATGGTCTCCGGTTGCAGTACGAAGATGTGCTCGGCGTGGCGAGTCCCGAGGCGCGCGGCCACGGCGCGGGCGCGGAGGAACTCCTCGTCCGCGGGCGAAGCGCCGCACGCGAAGGTGTGCATGTTGTCCGTGCATCGCCTCATGGCGAAGGCGATGGTGCTCGAGTCGACTCCGCCGCTCAACAGGAGCCCGATCGGTACGTCGCTCATCATCATGGACGACACCGTGGCGCTGAACAGCGCGTCCAGCTGTTCGACGGCGTCGTCCATCGTCCGCTCGATTTTGCGGCTGAAGTCGGGGGCCCAGTATCGCCTCAGGGTTAGACCATCCCGGCGCACGGTCAGGGTGTGGCCGGGCGGCAGCTTCTTGACACGCTCAAACGCAGTGCGGGGGAAAGGGACCCACGTGCTGGTTCCGAGGAAGGTCAGCAGCCCGACCTCGTCCGGGGTCCGGGGGATGTCCGGGTCGGCCATCAAGGCACGAATCTCGGATGCGAATGTGAATGACCCGTCGACGTCCGCATATACGAGGGGCTTCTCACCGACGCGATCGCGCGCCAGAAAGAGGGTCTCGGCACGAGCATCCCAGATGGCAAAGGCGAACATGCCGATCAACCGCTCGACGCACCGTGGACCCAACTCGACGTAACAGCGGAGAACGACTTCCGTGTCGGTCTGACTATGGAAGCGGTGACCCTTCCCTTCGAGCCAGGAGCGCAGCTCTTTGTAGTTGTAGATCTCGCCGTTGTAGACCAGAGCGACCTGGGCGACCTCGTCGATAAACGGTTGGTGCCCCATTGGCGAGAGATCGATGATGCTTAGGCGTGTATGGGCGAGGGCGGCCCGGCCGGAAACGTGGATCCCTTCGTCGTCGGGCCCGCGATGCCGTAATCGACGGACCATGTCGCCCAGCACGGAGGCGTCAATTGGTCGTTCCGAGCGATAACGAAAAACACCTGCGATGCCGCACATCGGTCGGTCTTCTCCTGGCGCTCCGAGTTCGCGGACGCAGTGCGAACCGGAGGTCTTGCAAACGGCGCAAGTATACCGTAACTTAGTGGATCGAAAGCCGTTGGGACCTCCTGCCAATGCCGCTACAGAAGCGCGTTCTCCAGGAATGGGCGATCATGCGCGCTCGCGCGATGATGCGGCGCCGCGGCGTGAGACGGGGGCTCCAGGTCGTCTGCCACGCGTCGGGCTGGGTGCGGCTCGAGGCGGTCGAGATCCTCGCGCCGGGGCGGGGTGAACTGCTCGTTCGCGTCAATCTGTCTGCCGTCAGCCCGGGGACCGAGCGCGCGCTCTACAACCGACTCCCGAACTCTGAGGTGAGCTATCCGTACACTCCGGGATACTCCGGTACCGGGACCGTTCTTGAAGTCGGCCCCGGTGTGCGATCGCCGTGCCCAGGGGACCGCGTCTGCGGTCAGATGCCTCACGCCAGCTTGGCACGGGTCAGGGCGGATCGATGCGTCCCCGTACCGCCGCCGGTCGGCGACCTGGAGGCCGCCTTCACGACGCTCGGCGTGATCGCGATCCAGGGCGTCCGCAAGGCAGGAATTCGCTTCGGCGACAGGGTTGCTGTGCTCGGCAGGGGCATCCTTGGTATCCTTGCGGGCCGCGTGGCTCGGCTCGCGGGCGCGTCGGATGTCCTGGTGCGGGGGCGGGCGGGCGACGGAGGGAACGGGAGCGGGCCATCGGGCACGGGGTACGACGTAATCCTGGACGTCACAGGCAATCCGGAGGCCGTGGTGGACGCAGCCCGACTTGCAGCCCCCGGCGCACGCGTGGTCTTGATCGGCAGTTCCCGAGGCACCTCACCGTCGCTGCCAGGGCGGACTCGGGAGCCGCTGGCGATCGAGATCCGTGGGGCGCATGCCCAGATGCGCCCCGAGAAGAGGAGCATTCCGGGACGATGGACCTTCGAGGACGAGGCAGAGCTCTACACGTGCTGGGTGTCCGAAGGGCGGCTGGTGCCGTTCGATCCGCCGGTCGAGAGGCTCCACCCGGGTGAGGCCTGGCGCTTCTACCGCCGGCTGGGTCAGGGTCGGCCCCCCGTGGGCGCGGCGGTCTTCGATTGGAATCTGCTGACGGATTCGGTGCGGGTCAGGAGGACGACCTTCCTCCCACCGGCTGGCATCATCCGTCCGGACCTGGAGCGGGATCGAAGGGTCGCCCGCATCCCTTCCCTGGCGGGAAGGGTCCGGCAGGACGACTCACGAGGAGACGGGGTGGGCACAAGAAGCGGTGGGACGTTACGAAAGCTCGGCGTCGCCTTCATCGGATGCGGGGAGATCGCATTGCGCAACGCCCGCGCGGTGGCGGATTCGGGGGTTGCTGAGATCGTCTGGGCCATCGACCCCAACGCAGGGCTCGCGCGGGATCTTGCCAGCCGATGGGGCGGCCAGGACGCGATGGACAGTGCTCCGGCGCTCGCGGATCCCAGGGTCGATGCGGTCATTATCTGCGCCCCACACCACTTGCATGAGCCTCTTTGCCTCCAGGCGACGGCGGCCGGCAAGCACGTTCTTGTGGAAAAGCCGATGGCGCGCAGCGCGCCCGAGGCGTTTTCGATGGTCCGGGCCTCGCGCGCAGCCGGTGTCGTTCTTTCCGCCTTCTATCCGATGCGCTTGCTTCCGGAGGCGCTGGCGGCGCGCGATCTGGTGCGCGGAGGAGCCCTCGGTCGAATCCTCGGAGGGAAGATCACCGAGCACCTTTACCGCGAAGTATCGTACTGGTTCGGAGGGAGCAGCGGGCGATCCCGCTCGGGCTGGCGGGCGCGCCGCGAAACGAGCGGCGGTGGCGTGCTCCTGATGAATCTGTGCCACAACCTCGACCTGCTGATGTTCATCGCCGGCTTCCGGGCGGTGCGTGTCTTTTGCGAGAGCGACCAGTTCGCGGCCCCGGGTGACGTCGAGGATCAGGTGGCCCTCACTGTGCGGACGGCCGATGGCGCCATCGTCTCGGTGGATGCGAGCACGTGCGCGCCCGGCGGAGGCGAGCGAGCGTTCCAGATCTGGGGGACGGACGGCCAGGTCGCCCTCGACGAGCCGGCGCGCTTTCTCTCCCTTCGGAACACCGCTCTGGGGGCGACCGGCGAGTGGACCCGTCTTCCGGGCGGCAGCGAGCGCCAGGCGAGACGCGATTTCATGCGCGCGTTCGCCAGCGCGGCACTGACTGGATCGCCCAACCCCGCTCCAGCGGAGGAGGCGCTCGCGGTTCAGATCCTGATCGACGCGGCTTACCAATCGGCGGAGCGCCGGGAGCCCGTCACGGTTCCCTCCGACCCGGCTCAACCGGCTGATGCGGCTTCGAACCGCTGAGATCAGCTCTTCCGGAGGCGCCGTGCTGATCCGGCACGGCGGAGAACCGGGTCTGGAGTGCCGGCTCGGCGCCGCGCTTTTCAGGTGGGACCGTTCGGACGGCACTCTCGATCTCGGTCGTGTTGCTTTCTCCGGACTAGCCTGGCGCGACCCTGACGGGAGGACACTCTGGGGGTGGCCCGGCGAAGCAGGCCGAATTGAGCTGCGTCCGGCAGACGGCCGTCCAGAGGAGTGCTGTCTTCTGCCGACGGCTCTGGCCCTGGCGCTGGCGATCCGTCGGAGCCGCTGCGATATGGGAGCCGTGACGCTCGTCACCGGAGAAGGGATCGCTGCGCGCATCGCCCGCGCTGTAGCGGCCGCCCTGGGTTGCCGGGTTTCGGCGGGAGAGGACTGGACGACGGAGGGGGAGAGGAACGGGCCGCGGGCCCCCGTGGTGATCGAAACGACGGGGCACTCGAGCAGCTTCGGTCTGGCCGTGGAGCGATGCTCCGACTGGGGGAATGTCCTGTCGCTCGGCGAAGCCCTGACATCAACGCCCTTCGATTATTACCCAGATGTGCACCGACGCGCCCTGACGGTGATGCAAGTTCCCGATCGGCCTATCCTGTTGCCCGGTGAAGAGAGCATCGCTGAGAGGGCCAGCGTCCTCCTGATCGATGCTCTGCAGGACATCCGTCCGGGTCCCTGCGAGGTTCTCGAAGTCCAGGTGTTCCCGGAAAGGGCCTCGGGACGGCTACTGATCGAGCCGGGAGGTTGGGGTCTGCTCAGGGTCGAAGGACCTTGAGGCAACCGGACGGACGTGGCTGCTTCTCTGCTGTCGTTCAGGAGAATGCGGAATGGCCGGTGAGGGCCTCACCGACGATCAGGGTGTGGATGTCGTGGGTGCCTTCGTAGGTGTAGACAGCCTCGATGTTGCAGAAGTGCCGGCCGGCCTGGTATTCGTCGGCGATGCCGTTGGCGCCGAGGATCTCGCGCGCCAGGCGCGCGCATTCACGGGCCAGCCAGATGTTGTTGCGCTTGGCGAGCGAGATGCGCACGGGGGTGGCCTTCCCTTCGTCCTTCAACCGGCCGAGTCGCAGCGCCAGAAGCTGCGCCTTGGTGATCTCGCTGGCCATCCAGACGAGCTTCTCCTGCTGGAGCTGGAAGGCGGCGATCGGTTTTCCAAAGACAACCCGGTTCTTCGCATAAACGAGCGACTCGTCGAAGACCGCCAGCGCCGACCCGACGCCGCCCCAGGCAATTCCGTAACGCGCCTGGTTCAGGCACATAAGGGCGGCTTTGAGGCCGGAGGCTCCGGGAAGCAGGTTCGCGGCCGGGACGAGGCAGTCCCGCAGGATGAGCTCCGAAGTCACGGAGGCGCGCAGGGAGAATTTTCCCTCGTAGTCGCGTGTGCCGAACCCTGGCGTGTCCCGTTCCACGAGGAAGCCGCGGATCACGTTATCCTCGCAGCGGGCCCAGATGAGCGCCACGTGAGCGCTCGAGCCATTGGTAATCCAGGCTTTGGCGCCGTTGATCAGGTAGTTGTCGCCCCTGCGCACGGCGCTGGTGCGCATGCTGGACGGGTCGCTGCCGGCGTCGGGCTCGGTCAGGCCGAAGCAGCCGATGAGCTCCCCGCGGGCCATGGGCGGCAGCCATCGATCCTTCTGCGGCTCCGATCCGAAAGCGTGAATAGGGTACATGCAGAGGGCGCCTTGCACCGACACGAAGGAGCGCAGGCCGCTGTCGCCTCGCTCCAGCTCCTGCATGATGAGCCCGTAGGCCACGTTGTTCAGGCCGGGGCAGCCGTATCCCTCGAGGTTCGCGCCGAGGAGGCCCATGGTCGCCAGCTGCGGCACGAGCTCGGCGGGGAAGGTCCCGGCCCGAAAGTGCCGCTCGATGATTGGCAGGACGCGATCGGTGACGAACGCCCGTACGGTGTCGCGGACGAGGCGCTCGTCCTCGCTGAGCAGTTCTTCAACGGCCAGCAGGTCAAGGGCGTGGAACGGCTGACTCATGGGAAGCTCAGGACTCCGCCCGCTCGAAGAGCATCGCGATCCCCTGGCCGCCGCTGATGCACAGCGTGGCCATACCGTGGCGTGCCTTGCGGCGGTGCATTTCGTGGAGAAGCGTAACGCAGATGCGCGCGCCGGTGGCGCCGATTGGATGACCCAGGGCGATGGCGCCGCCGTTCACGTTGACGCGCGCCAGATCGAGATCGAGATCGCGCTGGCAGGCAATCACCTGTGCCGCGAACGCCTCGTTCAACTCGATCAGCCCGACGTCTCGGAGCGTGAGGCCGGTCTTCCGCAACAGCGATTGGACCGCCGGCACAGGTCCAATCCCCATGATCGCAGGATCGACGCCGGCGACGCTGTAGGCGACGATGCGCGCCAGAGGGACGGCCTTCAACCGGCGCAGGGCCGCCCCGGACAGGAGCACCATTGCCGCGGCTGCATCGACGATCCCGGAGGAGTTGCCGGCGTGCACGGTGCCGTCCTTTCGGAACACGGGTTGGAGCTTCGCCAGTGCCTCGACCGTCACCCCGTCGCGCGGGTGCTCGTCGTGCTCCAGGGTCACGGCCCCTTTCGGGGCGGGCACGATCGCCGGAACGATCTCGCCGCGGAAGAGACCTGCCTTCCGGGCCCTCTCGCATCGCTGCTGTGACTCGACAGCGTAGTGGTCCTGCTCCGCGCGAAGAATATGGAACCGATCGGCGAGGGTTTCGGCCGTCTCACCCATCACCTGCGCGCACAGGGGGCACAGGAATCCGTCCCGGTACATGCCATCGATCAGTTCCTGGTGGCCCATCTTATGGCCCCAGCGCGCCCCCTCGAGGAGGTAGGGGACACGGCTCATCGACTCGGCACCGCCCACGAGGACGACCTCCCGGTCACCCGCCACGATGCTCTGGTAGCCGCTGATCATGGCCCTGAGGCTCGAGCCACAGGCCATGTTGACAGTGTAGGCGGGAGATGTGTCGGGGACGCCGGCTCGATGCGCGATCTGTCGCGCCGGATTGGGACCGACGCCGGCCGGCCGGGCGTGCCCCATGACCGTCTCTTCAATCACTGCGGGAGGGAGGCCGGCGCGCTCCAGCGCCGCCCGGGCGGCCAGAGCACCGAGCTCCGGTGCCGTCAGTGGCGCAAGCGTTCCGCCGAACTTCCCGATCGGGGTTCGGACGGCCCCTGCGATGAAGACCTCGATCGTCTGGCTCATGCCCCTAGCTTTATACCATACCAGGGCGCGAGTCTCTTGAGCCGGTCCAGCTGACCCTGGGGGCGCGGCAGCCACGCCGACCGCTGCCCCGCATCGGGTTCGTCTTCCTGCTAAAATCATGTCCCGTGGACAGCCGAGCTTTCACCCTGGATGATCAGCTGGGCTTTGCGAAGCTCTCCGGCGACTGGAACCCGCTCCACACCGTTCCGCTGGCCGCCCGGCGCCACCTGTTCGGACGGGCATCGGTCAACGGCGCGTTCCGAAAGGCCTCAACGGTCGCTTGACCGCGGCGGATGCCGGTCGTAATGTTCTCGGCGACGTCCGACACACGGGCGTTCGACCGGGTCGAGGAGGGGATGGAAACCAGGGATCGCGTGCAGAGGCTGCTTTATGAGGCCATTGATGAAGTCAATCTCGGCTTGTCCGAGGACGAGCGGCTCCAGAAGAGCTCGGATGTCGTCCTCGTCGGAAACGCCGGCCGCCTTGATTCCATGGGACTGATCAACTTCATCTTGGCGGCCGAGCGGAAACTGCAGACAGAGTTCCAGACCGACCTGTCCCTGACGGAGATGATCACGTCGCAGGACCCAAGCAGGTACCTGACCGTCGGCGCGCTCTGCATCACCGTGACAGGCATGGTGGAGGCCAGGCACGGTGAATCCTAGGCCCCTCCGAGGTCTGCTCATCTCGGATTTCAACGTCCAGAACCTCGCTGGGTACCTCGAAAACGACCCTGGGGATCCCCCCGTTCAGCCGCGCGTCGCACCCTACGGGCAGGTCGAGCCGGTGCTCCTGGACCGGGACCACCCGGTCTGGCGAGAGGAACACGACTTCGCGCTCGTTTGGACCACGCCCGCCGGTGCCGCTCCTTCCTTCAGGGGGCTCCTGGATCACGTCGAGACGCCGCTCGCGAGTGTTCTCGGAGAGGTGGACGTGTTCGCTGCCCGGCTTGCGTCCCTGCTCGATCGAGTTCGCTTCGTCCTCGCGCCGATCTGGGTCTCGCCTCCCTACGACCGCGGCCTCGGGCTGCTCGATTTGAAGACCGGACCGGGCCTGACAAACACCGTGATGCGGATGAACCTCCGCCTGATCGAAGCGTGCGAGAAGACGGCCAATCTTCATCTCCTGAATACAACCAGGTGGCTGACCGCGTCGGGCCGGGCTGCCTTCGTCCCGAAGCTCTGGTACATGGCGAAAGTCGCTTTCGGCAACGAGGTGCTGCGCGAAGCGGCGCGTGACATCAAGTCGGGACTCACCGCTCTGCTCGGCGGGGCCCGAAAGCTCATCGTGCTCGATCTCGACAATACACTGTGGGGCGGCATCGTCGGCGACCTCGGCTGGGAGAACCTTCAACTCGGCGGCCACGATCCGGTGGGCGAGGGATACGTGGACTTTCAAATGGCTCTCAAGGCGCTGACCCGGAGGGGAATCCTGCTCGCCGTTGCCAGCAAGAACGATGAGGCGATCGCGCGGGAAGCCATCCGAAGGCACCCCGAGATGATCCTGCGGGAAGAAGATTTCGCAGCCTGGCGCATCAACTGGGGCGACAAGGCGGTCAGCGTCCAAAGTCTGGCGGAGGATCTCAACCTGGGGCTTCAGTCGGTCATCATGATCGACGACAGCCCGGTGGAGCGCGCCAGGGTCCGCGAGACGCTGCCGGAGGTCATGGTTCCCGAGTGGCCCCAAGAGAGCATGCTGTTCCGCAGCGCCCTGCTGTCGCTTCCGTATCTGGACGCCGCCTCGGTCAGCGCCGAGGACGGTGCGCGCGCCCGGATGTACGCCGTGGAGCGGCTGCGCCGGGAATCCCGCGCCAGCATCCAGTCGCTGGACGACTGGATCGAGAGCCTGGAGTTGCGGGTGGAGGCGACGCCCCTGAGGCCGTCGAACCTGCAACGCGCGGCGCAGCTCCTCAATAAGACCAACCAGATGAACCTCTCTACACGGAGGCAGACGGAGTCGGAGCTTGTCGCCTGGGCGGCGGGGAAGGGACGCGCCGTCTGGACCTTCCACGTGTCCGACAAGTTCGCTGATTACGGCCTCACCGGCGTACTGAGCATCGAAGTCGACGGCGGCGACGCCCGCATCATCGACTTTGTTCTCAGTTGTCGCGTCATGGGACGGAAGGTCGAGGAGACGCTTCTGCATGCCGCGATCGCCCAGGCGTCCGCGCGGGGCGCGCATGAAGTCAGGGCCCGCTTCCTGCCGACGAAGAAGAACATGTCCTGCCTGGCGTTCTTGCGGAGCTGCGGGATGGAGGTCGACGAGGCCACGATGTCGTTCCGGTGGGACACGACTCGGAAGTTCCCGCTTCCGCGCGCCGTCCGTTTCGAGGTGCATTCTCCAGAGGTCAAGCGCTAGCCTGTCCGACGGGCTGTGTGGGTAAAGCAAATGGCAACAGGCGGCCTGTCGATCGAGCGAGTGCGCGTGGGGGATCTGCCAGAGCTTGTCCGGAGCGTGGAGTCGCAGCCGGACCGCTACAGGATTGTCCCCATCACACCCCACCGGGCCGAGGCACACGCCCGCAACCCGGCGTCTGATCCCGATCAAACCGGCCTCCTTGTGGCGTACCTCGACGGTCGGTGCGTTGGATACCTTGGGCTCTTGCCGGTCCTGCTCGAGAACCATGGCCGCCGCGTCAAGGTGGACTGTCTGTCCGCCCTCTACGTAGCGCCGGAACAACGGCACACCGGGGCAGGCAGCCTCCTGGTGCTGCGAGCCATGTCGCTGGGGAAAGACCTCATCACAGTGGGCACGAGCGAGGCCGCCACCCGGCTGTACCTGGCTCACGGTTTCACTCGTGCCGGCCCGCTCCGCTGTCTGAGGATCAGAATCGAAGCCCTTCTCGGGCTCTCGTACACCCTCGGCGCCCTGGGCCGAAGGATGGAGGACACCGGGCCCCGCAGATTGCGGGTCGTCCTCGATGCCTCCCGACGGCTTGTCCAGGGGACGCTTGATGTCGGACTGCGTCGACTGCTCGTCCGGCTCCCCAGGCGGCTCCTTCGGACATCCTGCCATGATGTGATGGCTCGTCCAACGTCCCGGGTCGAACGCCCGTCGGAACGGGAATCGGAGCTTGCGTCACAGCGGATGCTGCGATTCGTGCGCGACGAAGACACGGTCAACTGGATGATCGCCTACCCCTGGATCACAGAGGACGGCGGCCGGCAGTCCAACTACACGTTCTCGCACCACAGAGATCTGTTTCGCTTCCTCCCCTATGAGTTGCGCCGGCGGACCCCCGACGAGAATCTCGGTTACATCGTCCTGTCTGTGTCCTCGCAGAGCGGCCGCACTACGCTCAAGATTCTCGACCATGTTCTGCGCGACGAGAGCCTGCGCGCGTGCGCGTTCTCGCACGCGCTGCAGGAGGCGAGGCGGTGGTCCGCGGACACTCTCGAGGCCTCGGTCGAGTGGTGGAGCCTCGTGGCGGCCTCCCCGGTCCTAAGGTCCGTCGCGGCCCTCACGGATCGCGTGTATCTGGTATACACCCAGAACGCGGCTGGGCCGCTCGGTGCCCAATTGGGTGAGCTGGCGGTTGGTTACTGCGATGGCGAAGCCCCGTTCACGTAGCGGCATCCGATGAGTTGGCGAGGAATGGCCGGGACGGCGCTCGAAGCGGCTCTAAGTTCGGTGCCGATCCGAGTCTGGGAGGCGGTGGCGCCGCGCCGCGCATTCGCTCTCTGCTATCACATGGTGTCCGACGAGGTCGTGCCACACGTGCGGCCGCTGTTCGCCTACAAGACGCCGGGTGAGTTCGTCGAGGATGTGGAATACCTTCGTCGCCGCTACGGCCTCGTGTCCGAGGACGGGCTGGCGAGGCGGCTGGAGGGGAAGGATGGCGGGCGCAGGGCGGCGGTGGCCATCAGTTTCGACGACGGGCTGAAGGAATGCCACTCGGTCGTCCGTCCGATCCTGAGTCGCTCCGGAATGCGGGCGGTTTTCTTTCTCACGACGGGCTGCCTCGACAACCGGGCCATGATCTACCGGCATCAGGCGGCCTTGTGTGTCCACCGAATCCTCGCGGCAGGTGATCGGGAGCGGGCATCGCTCTTCGATGCCGTCAATCACGACCTCAAGGTCGGGCTGGTGAAAGTCGGGGACCTCATTCGCCTGATCACGGGCCTGCGTGCAGACCGTTCGGCCCTCCTGGACGAGGTCACCCGCCTGCTCGGCATCGATGTGTCGCGCTACTTGAAGGAGCACAAGCCCTATCTTTCCCGGGCGCAGGCCCTGGAGCTGGCGGCGGATGGCCATCTCCTCGGCGCCCACGGCGTCACACACCGTGATTTTCAGGTCCTGAGCGAGCAGGAGATCGAAGAGGAGGTCGTCCAGTCCTGCGACACCATCGCCTCGCTCGCGGGGCAAACCCCTGTTCCTTTCGCCGTGCCATTCACGCTTGATGGTCTGGATCGTGCGCTCCTTCAGCGCATCCGGCGTGCGCACCCTCAGGTCGGGTGGATCTACGGGACGTCGGGCCTGAGGAGGGAGCCTCCCGGGCTCTCCAACCGCCTGGTCACCGACTCCCCACGTGGATCGCGAGCCGATCACAGCAATCTCCCTCTTCTGTTCCGAGCCGCCTATGCCTCATGGGCGCGCACGGCGGTGAGCCCGTCTGGCGGGAAGATCTGGTGAGGCCCCCGATCGCCGGTCAGCGGGGAGCGCGCGGCGCATCCCGGTATCGGATGAGGCGCGCGGGATTGCCGCCGACGATGGCACGCGCGGGGACGGGGTGTGTCACCACGGATCCCGCCGCCACGACGGCCCCATCTCCGACCGTGACACCGGGGAGAAGGATGGCACGGGTGCCGATCCAGACGTCATCGCCGATGACGATGGGCCGCTCGTCGGCATCGGGCTGCAGCCTCATGGGATGATCCGTACGATCGACTCCATGATTGCGGGTGATCATGATCACCTCGGGTCCCATCATGACATCGCGGCCCAGAGTGACACGACCATAGATCTGACAGTCGACCCCCAGGCCGGAGTCGTCGCCGATGTCGATGAGGCTCCCGTCCCCGAAATAGGCGCCGTGCTCGATGTTGACCCTGTCCCCGCAGGTTTGAAAAAGGCCCTGGCAGACCGCCCGACGGACTCGCGCTGTCCACCCCGTGAGGCGAGTGTTCGAGGCAGGGAGATGGCGCGCGACAAGGTAGTAGAGAAGCAGACGCACCGCACGTCCCGGGCTCATGCGAGGCCACTCATGATCCGGTCGTAGTACCCGAGGGTCGCCTCCACCATCCTCTCCATGGTGAACCGCTCCTCGACGGTCCGGCGGGCGGCGGCACCCAAGCCCGCGGCGGCGGCGGGATCTTCCAGGAGCGTCCGCACCGCCTCGAAGGCGGCCTCGTCGTCGTCCGGATCGACGACGCGGGCGGTCAGGCCCGGCGCGATGAGGTCCTCGACACCGGCGAACCTCGCCGTCACGATCGGTCGCGCCGCCGCCATGGCCTCGAGCAAGGCGTTCGGGAAGCCCTCGTACCGACTCGTGTAGCAGAACAGGTCAGCGGCCCCCAGGAGGCCGGGCACGTCACGGCGAAGACCGAGGAAGTGAACCGTGTCGGCCACGTTCAGCTCGCGCGCGCGGTTTTTGAGATCCGTTTCCAGCTCACCATGCCCGGCCACGAAGAAATGGACCGGAAGACGGCCGCGGCAGCGTGCCGCGACCCGCAGCAACATTGGGTAGTTTTTGATTGCCGTAAGCCGGCCGACGGTCAGGACGACTCTGGTGCCGGAAGGACAGCCGTAGCGTTGCAGAAGCGCCTCGCGGGGCACCGGGGAGGGCCGTTCCCTCAGGTCAATGCCGTTCCAGACGACCGTGGTCCGCCCTGGCGGTGCGCCGATGACGCGTGCCACGGCTTCCGCGGTAGCGGTGCTGTTGACGAGATACCAGATCCGCCCGCCGTCCGCGAGCCGTGAGACCCGCAATAACCGGACCAGGTCGATGTGAGTATTGCGGATCGCCAGCACGATTCGTTTCGCTCCGGCCAGGGTGGCGGCCCATCGCCCCCAGAACGCGGCGCTGGGGAGCCAACAATGGACGATGTCCGGTCGGCGCTCCGCCACGGCCTTCGTGAGCCTCCAGAGAAAGGCAGGCGAGCCCCCCCTCCCGCGCTCTACCCTTGAGAAGACGACGCCGGAGTCTCTGTAGACCTGGAACCCCTGCTCATCCAGAGAATCACTGTAGAAGAGGACACGGTGCTCTGCGCGCCCGGCCGGCGTTCCCGAGATGAGGCGACAGAGCTGCATCTCCGCGCCGCCGATGCCGATCTGGGGGATGACGTGCATGATCCGAAGAGGGGATGCGGCCATCAGGCGGCGCGAATCTACCGGTGCGTGGCGTCGTTGTCAAGCAGGCCGTGTCTCCTTAGTGATCGCCAGCGGCCGCGTCGGGGTGGCCCCTATGGGTCGGAGCGTTCCGGGGCGCGCCTACTGCAAGCACATGCCCCGGGGACGGACGGTCGCGCCTTGACAGGCTCTCCGACTGGTCCGTAGCATGAGCCCTTCAGGCTTGCTGCCGAGCGTCCGGCCGCGTCTCTTCGAGGGAGAGTGCACCCGGTGACAACCGAATCGTACAGGATGGAGCGCGTCCTGGCATGCGTGTAGGCCTCATCGCACACAGCAACTCGCCCTGGGCGCCGTTCTATGCCCACTACTTCCGCGAGCGGGGACACGATCTGCTGATGATCTCCTTCCATCCGAAGCCGATCCCCGGAATCGATCTGCACTACGTCGGGACCCAGTCGGCGGATGGCTGTCTGCCGAAGTGGATCTATCTGCAGAGGGTCCCCCGGGTGCGGCGGCTGCTCCGCCACTGGCGGCCTGATGTGGTTCTGGCCGCCTACATCCGGTCGAACGGGTTGGTCGGCGCCCTGACGAAGTGCAGCGCGCTGGTTGTGTCGTGCCGCGGCACCGATCTCGGGTGGGGTCTGCGTGGCGCCCTGGACCGGTGGCCTACGCGCTGGATCGGCGGGCGCGCCGAAATCGTCCACACCTCCAGTCCAGAACTGGCCGAGGACCTCACCGCTTGCGGCATCGATCCCGGCAAGATCATCGTCATTCCCTTGGGTACTGATCCGACCCAGTTCCCGCGACGGGTCGCGTCGCGCTCCCCCGGGCCAGTTCGGCTCCTGTGCAACCGCAAACATTTCCCGATCTACGACAACGACACCATCGTGCGCGCACTGGCGCTGCTCCATCGCGACGGGTTCGAGTTCGATTGCAGATTCGCCGGCACCGGAGCCACCCTGGAGGCGACACGGCGGCTCGTCCGGGCGCTCGGCCTGGAAGAGCGGATCCGCTTTCTCGGCGACGTCGAACATGCCGAGATGCCGCGCCTGTTGGAGTGGGCTGATCTCTTCGTTTCCGCTGCCCGCTCGGATGGAGCGCCGAGCTCCCTGTTCGAAGCGATGAGCGCGGGTGTGTTCCCAGTCGTCTCCGATGTCCGGGCGAACCGGGACTGGCTGGAATCGGGCCGGACGGGGTTCCTATGTCACGCCGGCCGGCCGGAGGATTGGGCACGCGGCATCCGATTCGCCTGGGACAACCCGGAGGTGCGCACCGAGGCGGCGGGGATCAACCGGCGGCTGGTTGAGCGGAAGTGCGACCGGACCGCCGGCCTGAAGGCCCTCGAGGACACCCTGGCGCGCGCCATCTGGCTCTATCGTGGCGGTGGCTCGCCGAGGATGACCTAGAATCGCAGCTCGAACTTCACGGCGCGGCCTGGGCGGCCGAAACCAGGCCAAGACTTGCCTTCGCGTCACAGGGATCGGACACTCTTACACGCCCGTCATTCCGAGGCACAATAGCGGGCGCAACGTCTTCATCGAGATGTTGCGGGCAAACGGTCCAGGCCCGTGATCGGATCCGCGCACCAGTGGTCGATATCCGCCGCCGCCGTGGATCGACCTCACTCGCCGCCCGCATGCCAACGTCGCAGCAGGTAGTACTCGTTGAACGGCCGGTCGTCCGTCAGCATCGGAGCGTCCGGTGCGGCGGCGACGATGCGATCGGGACTTGCCTCCTGGCTCAACACCGTCTCGAACACCTGCTCCGGTTGGACGTCCTGGAACCACTCCACCAGGTCGGCGGCAGCCCGGGGAGGTAGCCGGGAGGCGAGGACCTTCGCGGAGATGTCCGGGATCGGGCGATCCGATGCGAGAAAGTGATAGCCCGATCCTCGGAACGCTTGGAATACGCGCACGTTTTGGAACGACGCGGTGATCGCCCGCGCGGCCGATGCGAGGATGGCCGGCTCGCCACCCGGGAACCACTGCTGCAGGATGCCGCCCGGCCCCAGCCGCCGGCGCGCCACGCCGTAGAACTTGCGGGAGTAAAGTAGGCTCGACCCGGCCGCCTCCACCGGCGGCGGCGGGTCGATCGTGATCACGTCGAACTGCTCCGGCGAGCGTTCCAGGAAGCGCCGGCCATCGTCGATCACGACTCGGGCCAGGGGGGATCGCAGCAGGGCCGGTCCGTCCGCGTGGTAAAAGCCGAAGAGCAGAGGGACGCTCGGCACAAGCTCGGCAGCGGTCGTCGGCGCGTCCCAGGACAGCGCCGAGCGGAAGGTGGTTCCCATCCCGAAGCAGATCACCAGCACGCGTTTCGGTGGGTCGATGAGGAATGACATCGGCAGGTGCGCCATCACCTTGGTTGTCGGCGTGAGGTCGGTGATCCCGTGGCCGTTGACCAAAAGCTGCTTCTTATCCCCGACACCTGTGGCGATGACGGTCGCCTCGTAATCTCGACGCACCTCGTAGCTGGAAAAGCGGCCGGTATAGTCCTTCGTCACCAGCACCACGACCAGCCCCGCGACCAGCGCCCCGACGAACGCGGCGGCGAGTTTGGTCCGGGCGCGACCTGTGCCACCGGGTGGCCCAGCCGCGGCGCGCGCGGCCGCGAGTGGGGCGAGAGCAAAGATCGCTGCCGCCATGGCGGCGATCGACCAGTTCTCCCCGATCGACGGCAGCAGACCGAAGCAGGCGAGCAGGGGTCCCACGATGCACCCCACGACATTGACGGCGTAAGCCCGGCCCGCCCTATCGGGGTCGCCCGCGGAAAAGCGGTCGATGAGCATGGGCGTAATGAAACCGACTGCGGCGCAGAACGGCCCCAAGCCAAGCGCGACGCGCGCGGCCCCCGTGAGGAAATCCGCGCGCAGCGGCAGGCGGGGGTCGCCGGCGACCAGCGGAAGAAGGCCGCACAGCCACGCGCCAATCCAGGCGAATGCGAGCACAGTTCCTTCGAATCCCGGCCGACCCGAATCGGAACCAAGGCGATAGATCGACGACCCGAGGAAAGTCGCCCCGAGATACAGCGCCAGGATAGTCGCGAATGCGTAGACCACCGTCCCGAGGTACGGGGTGAACTGTCGGACCCACACCACTTCCATCGCCATGCTCACGAGACCAGTCACGAACAGCATCGTGAGGACCCCCCCGCCGCCCGCTGCCGAGGGCAGAGAGCTCGCGGGCGCCATCCCGGTTGGCACAACGTCGGTGCCCGGAGGCACTCGAACGAAGCTCAGGAGCAGGGCGCCCGTGGCGATCACGACGTTGAGAGCCGCGGCGGCGAGCAACGTCCCAGCGAACCCCAGGAGCTCGACCAGGACGAAGGCTGCGGCGATCGTGCCGCAGGTCGCGCCCAGAACGTTGGCGACATAAAGATGACCGAAGGTGCGCCGCTCGGGTTCTGCTCCGGCTTCCTTGATTGCGGCCATCGCCAGGGGGAAGGTCGCTCCCATGCAGGCGCAGAATGGTAGGAGCACCAGCGCGATCCAGGCGCCAGAGGCCATGTGGTAGCGCCCCGACCCCCAGACCGCGTCTGCCGCGCCGCGCAGAAGCAGATCACGTCCGAAGCGTAGGAGCGGAGGAACAAGGAACGCCGAGGCAGCGATGATCAGCTCAGCTGAGGCGTAGAGCCGCAATGACGTCAGCCACCGAGGACCTTGAGTGCGCCTTGACAGGCGCCCTCCCCACCAGCTTCCGAGGGCGAGGCCCGCCATGAACACCGAAAGAACGGTCGAGACGAGAGGCGTGACAACGCCGAACTGGGCCATCGCGAGCCGGAGCCAGACAACCTCGTCCACCAAGCTGCAGAAGCCGGAGATGAGGAAAAATACGAAGAACCAGCGCAGGCGCAAGAGATTCTCCTCCGGGCCGCTTGTTCCGCGTCCCCGCTACAAGCGAATAGTCCGCGAATCCCGTCAACGACCTACTGCACTGTCAGGGCGGTCTGGAGCGCCCCGAGCACACGGGTCAAGACGTTGACACCGATCTAGCCGGGCCGGCTCCCCCGATCCCGATGGGCGCCAAGAGTCCGGTCGCGACCAGAATGGCGAGCAGCACGATGCAAGGGTTTTCCGCCACTTGGCGCTCCGGGTCGCCTGCCTCCCCGCACGGGTCCGCGGAGGTTACCTCGGATCGCGCGGTCTTGTATAGCTGGCGTATCGCGCCGGCTAGGATGTAACTTGGTAAGGGTATCATCGCGCCATTTAGTCTCTTCCGTGATCACTTCTCGCCGTTTTGCGGAGATCTCCCTATGAAGATCATGGCGGTCACCCGGAAAACTGCAGGGCGGCGAAGCCAATCGATTTCCAACTGACTCATGTTTGGTCACGGCTCTGCCGCGCTAGGGTGTATCCCGGGAAGGGGGTTACATCGTGAGTCGACGAGGGCGGTGGGAGTACCTGAGGAAGATCAACAAGCGGTATCGGGAGGCGGACTGGGAAGGGCGTTCCCGTATTCTGGACGAGTTCTGCGAGGTGGCCGGGTATCATTGGAAGTATGCCCCGCGGCTGCTGAACGGGCCGGAGCCCGGGGAACAGCCGAAGCCGCGGCGGCACCGGCGGCCGCGGTATTCGAGTCGGGCGGTGTCGGCCCTGGAGGCGATCTGGACGCCTGCGGGGTACCCCTGGTCGGTGCGGCTGAAGGCGTTGTTGCCGACGTGGATGCCGTGGGCGCGGCGGCTGGCGCCTGAAGTCGAGCGTGATGACCACTTTATCTGACGTTGAAGATGTTGAGCCAGCGGTCGAGGAAGAAGAGGCGGACGATAAGGCGCTGAGTTTCGTCGAGGTGAGGGATCTCGCCACGGCGCTCGAAGGTCCGCCGCAGCAGAACCTGCAGCTTCGGGACGTTGACGAGGTCGCGGAACCTCTCGGAGGGGAGCCCGGCCCAGGACGACAGGAGCGGTCGGAGCTCTCGGCGAATCCACGACGACTGAGGGGTCTCGAAGCCGAGCTTGTCGCGCCGGAAGCGGATGGCGTGGGGCAGCAGGTGGGACAGAGATTCGCGGATGAGCCACTTGTTCCACCCCCGCTGAAAATTCAGCCCCGGAGGAACGCTTCCAATCCACTCTACCAAACGGTAGTCGAGGAACGGGTACCTCGCCTCGATGGAGTGCGCCATGGAGTTCCGGTCTTCCCACTTGAGAAGGCGGGGAAGATGGATGCGGCGGATCTCGCTCAGCCGGTAAGCGGTCGGCGAAAGGGACTGCGCCTCGGTGGCCCAGTTGCGGTTGATCGTGTAACCGGCATCGCTCAAAGGGGGGCGCAGCAGGCCCCTGTGCGGCCGCGCCCCCCGCGTGCGATACAGGCGCCAGTGAGGGATCAGTTGGCGAAAGATCTCACGGTTGCCGCCGGGCAGCAGCATCCGCGCAACATGATGCGTAAAGGTCAGCGGATGCGAGACGAGGGCGCTCCGGAGCCACAGCAGGTAGGCCGGCCAGTATCCGCCGAACAGCTCATCTCCACCTTGGCCGTTCAGCACCACGGGGACGCCTGCCTCGCGGGCCAGGCGCATGACGCAACTGCCGGCGAAGATGCTGAGAGAGGCTGGCGGCTCGTCGTGCTGATAGAGAAAGCTGTCGTGCTCTTCCATGAACCGCTCCGGAGTCGGGAAGACATGATGGCTGATGCCTTGCGTGAGTTGCAGCACCTCCGCCACATACTTGCGTTCGTCGAACTGCGGGTCCTCAAAGAAGGCCGAGAACGCGTGCCGCGATGCCCCGCCATTCTGGAGCTGCGCCGCCTGGAGATACTAATCAGTCTCTAACATAGGCTACACTCGGGGCGTGAAAGAAGGAGCGCACGAGAGCGGGGCGGACCTTGATGGCGGTGAGATCGGCAATGACGCGCTCGCGTAAGGACTCGTTCCGACGGAGA
>Ga0247727_10003267_pt1 | contig 36071 bp, 33 predicted proteins | sample WisWelCaveWW1625_FD_202498 | JGI IMG/M metagenome (GOLD analysis project Ga0247727, IMG submission 202498) | Biofilm microbial communities from Wishing Well Cave, Virginia, United States - WW16-25 | ecosystem: Environmental > Aquatic > Deep subsurface > Groundwater > Cave microbial mat | place...
GCTCGGGAAAAGAATCCTCATCTCGATAAACGTTTGCTCATGATTCCTCCCATTGATCTGGATAAACTCCTATCTTGGAAAATTCAGCTCGCTACTCAAAGGGGTAACGATCTCTTGACCGTTCCCTAAAAGCGGAACTTTAATGGGAACTTTAATGGGAACTTTAAAATATTTTCATGGGACGCCAGATCAAAGATGATATAATACACACCCGTTATGGAAAAATCGCAACAAATACAACCTTATCAAAAAAGTTATCTCAAAGATTATGCCTTTGAGTCGGTGATGGTCCAGGCGCGCCAAAGACAGGTCTTAGAAGTCCTCTTACGCCAAAGACCATTAAGGGTTCTTGAAATCGGCTGCGGGCCAGAACTGCTCTACCCCAAGGCCATGGCCCTGCGTTTTCCCATTAAACAATGGATTATTGTTGAACCCGTTAAAAAATTCATCCAGACCGCCGATGTTCTTGCCCGAAAGGATCGGCGGTTATTCATTATTCCTGGATTTTTTGAAAATTCCCTTAGAGCTGTTCGAGAAATATGTCCCGGGCCAGTTGATTTTATTATCTGTGCCGGGATGCTGAATGAAGTTAAGACGCCCAAAAAATTTCTCACGGCAGTCAAAATGATTCTGAAACCCCACGGGATTCTACATGTTAATGTTCCCAATGCCGGTTCCCTGCACCGACGTTTGGGACAAACCATGCGTCTGGTCCATCACCTGCAGGATAAGAGCAAAAGAAATAAAAGCCTGATGCAGTACCACAATTTTGACATGCCGCTCTTAAAGAAAACCTTACAAAATTCCGGTTTTTCTATTCTGAAATCCGGCGGGTACTTTCTAAAACCATTCACGCATCAGCAGATGGCAGATATCAAAAAAATCCTCACTCCCAAAATCCTGGATGGCTTATGGAAACTAGGCAAAACTCTGCCGGAAATAGCGACTGAAATTTATGCCAACGCGAAAATCAAACAATAAATCACCGACTGTTCCAATAAAAAATGACTCCCCTGTCTCATCGTGGGCGCAATGGTTTGACCGTTGCGCCCAGCATTACCATGACCCCCGGATGAAGATGGCCTACTACGAAGATGGTCAAACCGGCCAGCCAGTCTCGCAAGAAACCATGTCGGCGATTTATAAGGACGTCTGGAAAAAACTTTGCGCCACGTCAGACTCCGTGGTTCTGGATGTCGGCGGCGGCGTGGGCATGTTCTCGCAGGCTTTTCAGAATTTAGTCAAAAAAATGATCGGGACGGACATTTCTACTGCCATGATTTACGATGCCCGCAGGATAAATCCCCGAGGAACTTTTCTCGTGTGTGATGCCGCGGCCCTGCCATTGGGGTTCAATACCTTTGACCGTGTTTTATGTTATAGTGTTTTCCATTATTTAAAAGATTTACCTCACGCGCGAAGTGTATTAAATGAATTTATCCGTGTTGTTAAAAAAGACGGCCTCCTTTTAATTGGAGACATTCTAAATCCAGATCATTCCGGCCAAACAACAAAAAATAATCCCCCCAAAGATATCGCCGGTTCAACCTGGTGGCCTGCGGCCTTGAACCATAATTTAAAAAAACTGTCCATTCATCCTGATTTCTTTAGCGACTATTGCCGAACTCATCATCTTCAGTGTACGATTCTGCCGCAAATAATACCGGAGAAAAATACCGCGGCTTCCCGTTACGACGTTATGATCCGTTTTCAACCCTGATGAAAAAAAACTTAAAAATTGATTCTCCTGAATTTGGACGCCATGCCCTGCGGCCGCTCTCGCATATGGTACCGAATATCCGCATCTCGCCTTTCTCTGCCCGGGAATGGTCGAACTTAATTTTTGGAAACTTCACAAAAAAATTACCCGCAACCACCGCCCCTGGTTTCTGGCTAAAGGGCGCGGTGGATTTTAAATTCTACGATAGCGGCCGGACGGCCTTGCTGGTTTGCTTAAAACACCTGCAGCTTCAAAAAAATGATGAAGTCCTCATTGTTAAAACAACTCTGGGGCCTTACATCAGTTCCTGTGTCACCAAAACCATTGAAAAGGTATGCCTCTGGTCTCAAAAATTAACAGCCCAAACCCGTCTGGTTTTGGTTATCCATGAATTTGGTTTTCTCTGCCCTTGGGAACGAATCAAGCCTTACCAAAAATTGGGATTGCCAATTTTAGAAGACTGCGCCTATGGATTGGGTTCACGGTTAGAGCAGGCGGACATTGGGACACACGGAGACTATGCGATTTATAGTTTGCCCAAATATTACCCTATTCCTTATGGCGGGGTTTTAGCGGCGAAAAAAAATATTCAAACTCCGCTAAAGTCTCTTGATTTACCAGGTAAAAGTTTAAAATTAATCATAGCGGCACTAAACAATGCCCATCCTTTCAATTTAAAATGGAATCAAATTCGCCGGCAAAATTGGTTCTATTTCGAAAGAAAACTTCAGGCTAAAAAAATCCATCCTTATTTTCCACTTCCCCTTGGAATCATTCCCGGGGTATTTTGGGTAAAACTTCCTAAAAAATTACGGGGGGATAAGCGTAAGGTCAGTTTAAATACAGCCGGGATTGAGGCCACGGAATATTACGGTCAGGCAGGATTTTACTTCCCAGTCCATCAATTTCTCACTAAATATGAACGTCAATATATTCTTTATCACTTTCTTAATTTTAATCATTCTTCTTAGCGCTAACCCTTTTGCCGTCCACATAAGTCTCTTCAATCTTTAATTCACCTTTCGTATTAAACATTTTTACCAAGCCATCCAATTGATCATTCTTAAAGAACATCTCAATCTTTCTTTGCTGATTGGGATAATATTCTGAGCTGACCCCCTGCCGTTTTCCAGCCTGATACGTGTACTGACTTTTAAGCGGCCCAGTTGGATAGAATTCCTGCACCACTCCTTCAAAATGATCATCCACGCTAAAAGCCTTGCCCTTCAGAGAACCATCCTCATGATACGTTGTAATAGGGCCGTTGACTTTATCATTTTTGTAAACCAATTCCCGCGCCAAGATGCCATTATCATGAAATTCTTTCGCGGGTCCTTCTCGCCGGCCATCGTTCATCGCGATCTCGCTTTTTAATTTCCCATTCTCATAATATTCGCGGATAACACCAATAAGTTTATCGTCTTTACTCTGGGCCTCTCCCTTGAACTGTCCGTTTTCATAATACGTTTTAATGACGCCTTGCACTTGATCGTCTTTGAAACTCGTTTCCCGCTCCAGAGCCCCATTTTCATAAAACTCCTGCGCCCAGCCCTGCTGTTTACCATTTTTAAAATTATACCGGCCGCGGATCGCTCCACTCTCATAATAGGTCAACACCACTCCTTCCACCTTACCGTTTATAAAATTCATGGAACTTCGCAGTGCACCTCCGGAATAATATTCCCTACGCGGGCCGTTGAGTGATTTGGCAGAATCACAGCCGGAAAAGCAAAAAAACAAAATCAACGGCCAGATCCAATACCGGTAGTTTCGAAATGCATAATTTGCTTTCAAGGAAAAGCTCCCGATTTTTTATTTATTCTACTGCCTATCGGCCAGACACACAATCGTGAAGTCTGAAATTTTCGTCAAAATTATATTTAAAAATAAAAAAGCCCCGGACTCGGGGCTTTTTATAATTCAACATTATAAACTCAATTAATAGAACCACTTCAGATAATTTTGTATAAAGGGTTTGACCAAGAGCAGTGATATATTGCCTCGTAATACTTATACCTTTTTTCTTTTTTTGTTTTGCATTTGAAAAATAAAACTCTTCCCACTCTTCGTATTCAGATGGAGCGCATGTTCGAATGAGTTCAGACGTTTTACCAACACTGTATGATTGGTTTAATTTCCATCTATTCATTGCATAATTCAAAAGAGTTTCATGTTTAAACTTAAGATTCTTCCCTTCAACACCAATAATCCATTCTTTAGGCATGCACTGCTTCCTTGAGTTCTAAGAATTTTGATTTATATTTATATTCCACCTCATCATCAACATCGACCAAACCACTTTTAATCAAGTGGGCATTGATAAAAGTTTTGTTTTGAAGATATAGGTAACAGCATAATCGATTGTCAGAATCATACTTTTTTTGATCGTATTTCAAAAATACCTTCTGCCCCTGCGCCTTCTTAACTAAATATTCCGTTGCCTCAGTGTTCTTCAGGATATCCTGTTTAACACCCAACAGTCTCACATTTAAACCATTGCTTAGTTTTACAATCTCTGGACTGAGAACTTCCTTAACGATAAAATATTCTTCTCTCTGTCCGCCATTTTGATCAATTTTCGATCCAAACTGCAATCTCTTCGGATCTATTTTCTTATCAAATTTAATTGGATCCTGAAAAACATACGGTAATTTTTGAATTTCCCCGTTAAAATCAGCAGTCAACTTTTCTTGTTTTAATATCTCAAAAATGTGCTCGTGAGCGAAAAGGTTCTGACTACAGCCGATTCTTTCTTTAATGGTTGGTAAGAAATCGCCGTTGATCTCATAGCCGACGGAGTTCCTCCCCAAATTTTTTGCCGCTAACGTTGTTGTTCCACTCCCCAAAAACGGGTCAAGAACAGTGTCACCTATAAAAGTAAACATCTTTATGAGTCTTTTGGGCAGCTCTTCAGGGAACATCGCCAGATGCTTATCTTGTTTTTCACCGGCAAAATTCCAGTGTCCTGAAAAATATTGGTTCCATTCCTCGGTTGTCATTCTTGATTTCTCTCTTATATCCTGGCTTACGGGTTTCGTGGTCCCCTGTTTTTTAAAAATTAAAATAAATTCATAATCAAGTTTTAAAATTCCATTTCTCGGATAAGGGAACGACCCCATCACAGTAGCACCACCCGTTGTATTACAGGTGGTAACTTTTTGCCAGATCACAGCACCCATATAATCAAACCCGATTGTCTCACAAAACTTGATTATTTCGGTACGGATTGGAATAATTTTGTAGCGGCCATAATATACTGATCGGGCAAATTGGTCGCCGATATTAACGCACAGCCGGCACCCCTCCTCTAAAACACGATAGGACTCATTCCAGACCAAATCAAGATTGTTAATATACTCCTCATCGCTGTGATTAAACCCGATCTGATCGCTGCTGCCATAATCCTTCAATTGCCAATAAGGCGGTGAAGTAACGATCAAATGCACTGAGGCGTCTTTGACCTCCTGCATTTTTCGTGAATCACCAGTAATTATTTTATGCATTGTCTTCACCGGCACACCACCTTTTACTCATGCCAAATCCTCGACATAATTCCACGCGGTTCGATTGATCGTCAACAATGGCGGAGAGGTAGAGATTCCCCCGCCGTTCCTCAAACATTTTTATGGAAGGCGGGGTCCCGCATTCCATAATAAAATATTAGAATATGCGGGAGAACTCTTTTCTTCTTACGGAGAGGTTGGGATTCGAACCCAAGATAGGCCTCACGGCCCATAACGGTTTTCAAGACCGCCGCTTTCAACCACTCAGCCACCTCTCCACAACTATATTCTTATCCAGATAAAAGAGGTGCAGTCCTGACATTCGTCAGGGCAGCCACCTCTCCAAATTCCCACATCAAAACAACTGCCGATAAGCTTCTAAATAAATTCCCTTTGTGATAACGGCCGTGTGTTTGAAAAACGTCATGAACGTGAATTCGGGAATGATCAGATGCAACAACAAGGATACTAATAAAATATTGATCACAAAGATCGATGACATCGCAAATAAATAATTCGGTTGGACGACACCGGAATCACTTCCTTTAAGCGCTTTGGCCGTTAAAACCAGATGCATCATCAGCGTAAAACTTATAAAAAAAATCAATATCAAATCGATCTTCCATGAATTAAAAAATTGATTCTCAAAATAAAACGCGATCATCAGCAAAATCGAATAAATAGGGAAGAAATACGGGGCGACTTTCACCAGCGGTCCCAAAAAGCCGAATATAAACACGACTAATTTCTGGCCGAATAAATAAATACCATTGAGTTCAAAGAGCAAAAGGTGCACGGCTAAGTATACAACAACACCCCAATTAAACGCCAATTTATATCCGATGGGTAAAGATCGAAACTCCTGACAAAAAGAAACCGTCAACGCGATGATTAACGGGATCAAAAAAAGGAAAACAACAAATTTAAGAATTTCTGAGATAATGCTCTTGGTTTGTTTTTCTGCCATTTATTACCTCGTGATTCTCTCCTGCCCTCCCATATACGGCCGCAGGACCTCCGGGATCACCACCTCGGATTCTTTCGTCTGATAATTCTCTATAATCGAAATCACCACGCGCGCTAAAGCCAGTCCAGAACCGTTGAGGGTGTGAACAAACGCCGGCTTTGTCGTCTTTCCTTTAAAGCGAATGTTCGACCGGCGCGCCTGAAAATCTTCGAAATTCGAACAGCTCGAAACCTCCAGCCATTTGTCCATGCCTCCAGCGTGCGCTTCCAGATCATAGGTTTTCGCGGACGCGAAACTCGAATCGCCGCTGGCCAAAAGCACAACCCGGTACGGCAATCCTAATAGTTGCAAAACTTTTTCCGCGTTGCCCACCAGCTTTTCCAATTCATCATAAGAAGTTTCGGGTTTGACGAATTTAACCAACTCAACCTTATCAAATTGATGCACGCGCACCAGTCCGCGGGTGTCTTTTCCATAAGAACCCGCTTCCCGGCGGAAACACGCGGAATATCCCGCGTAATAAACCGGGAGTTCCTCTTCACTGAATGTTTCATCGCGATGCAAATTTGTAATCGGGACTTCGGCCGTGGGGATTAAAAACAAATCATCATCCTTAAGCTTGTACATATCTTCTTCCATTTTGGGAAGTTGTCCCGTGCCGGTCATCGAGGCGCGGTTAACTAAAAACGGTGGAAACACCTCGGTATACCCATGCTGTCGGGTATGAACATCCAGCATAAAACTGATCAAAGCCCGTTCTAACCTTGCCCCATCTTTTTTATAAACGATAAAGTTCGACCCGGATATTTTGGCCGCCCGTTTAAAATCAATGATATCCAAATATTCCGCCAGATCAATGTGATTTTTCGGGGTAAAATCAAAACTTTTTTCTTTTCCCCAGCGGCGGATTTCCTTATTTTGGGACGGACCGCCCACGGAAACTGAAACATGAGGAATATTAGGAATGGTTAAAAGGATCACACTGATTTTATTTTCAATCTCTTTGACCTGCGGCTCGATCTGACCGATCTGGTTTGAAATTTCCTTCATCGCCGCGATTTTTTCTTTAGGGTCCTTCTTTTCTTTTATAGATCGGCTGATCTCGTCATTGGCGGCGTTTTGCTGGCTGCGTAAGGCGTCGGCATCTGTTGACAGCTGGCGGCGTTTTTTATCCAAATCCAAAAGCGCGTCCAAATCCACTTTAACATTTTTGGCTGCCAAACCCTGGCGGACCAAATCCGAATTTTCGCGAATAAATTTTAAATCCAGCATCGTCTAATCCTTTTATCCTTTAACCACACCCATCGGACGCATCCGGCAAACCTTTTTCGCCAACCCCGCGTTATGGACCACATCCACAACCTCGGTCACGTCCTTATAAACCCCGGGCGCTTCTTCAACCACCGTCGCCTTGGAATTCGCCTGAATCACAATTCCCTTCGTTTCCAAATCCTTTAATAATGTTTGATAATTAAATGTCTTCTGCGCCTTGGTCCGTGACATCACTCGTCCAGCGCCATGGCAGCAGGAATAAAATGTTTCGCTCGCCCCCTCCACTCCGATCAGCAAATAAGAATTTCTCCCCATATCCCCGGGGATAATCACCGGCTGGCCGATTTTCTTAAAACGATTTGGCAATTCCGGATGACCAGGAGGAAAAGCGCGGGTGGCGCCTTTTCGATGCACGCATAACTCCTTATCTTTTCCGTTCACCTTATGCGTTTCCATCTTGGCAATATTATGGGCCACATCGTAGATCATATTGATTCCCATACTGGCCCAGGACTTTTTAAAAATTTTCTCAAACGCCTGACGGGCGCGGTGAAGGATATACTGCCGGTTCGCCCAGGCAAAATTCGCGCCGCAACGCATGGCCGCCAAATACGTTTGGCCTTCAATCGAATTGACCGGCGCGCACGCCAGTTGCCGGTCGGGAACCGAGATTCCAAATTTCCCCAAGTATTTCGGCATATCCTTGCAAAAATCATCGCAGATCTGATAGCCAAACCCTCGCGAACCGCAATGGATCATGAACGAAACTTGCCCCTGAAAAACTCCCAATTCCTCAGCTACTGCCGGATCAAAGATCTCATCCACAACCTGGAGTTCCAAAAAATGATTTCCCGAGCCCAAGGTCCCGATCTGTTCCCGTCCTCTTTGCATGGCCCGGTCGGAAACAGCCTCCGGGTCGGCGCCTTGAATGCTTCCATTATCTTCCGTTGATTCTAAATCGCTGTCGGTGCCGAAACCTTTATTAACCGCCCATTTCGCTCCCTGGCGGCCCACCTGCTTTAATTCATTGTTATTAACATGTAATTCGCTTTTGGACCCTAGGCCTGATGGAACGTGATGATATAAAGTATTGACCAAATTCCGTAGTACCGGTCTTACCTCAGATTCAATAAAATTGGTCCGAATGAACCTTACACCACAGTTAATATCAAAACCTACTCCACCTGGAGATACAACGCCACCGTCCTTAGGGTCGGTTGCCGCTACTCCGCCAATTGGAAAGCCATAACCCCAATGCATATCCGGCATGGCCATCGAATTCCTGACAATTCCCTGTAAACAAGCCACATTGGCCACCTGCTCTAGGGCCTTGTCCTTTACAATATCCTTAAGCAGCTTCTCATTGGCAAAGATCAGACCTGGTACGCGCATTCCCGGAAGATAATCGGCAGAGATTCGATAGCGCCACTCGTCTATTTTTTCTAATTGGAGATGATTATTGACATTCATCATCACTTCAACCTTCCTCACCCCCGAGGCGTTGCGGTCGAAACCGGCCGGTTCACCTCGGGGGTGGATTGGGTTAATTAAACATCAAAAATCACCTCTGCCCTAAAGATCCCGTCAACTCGCCCAATCTTTAAGTCATGATATGTGACGGCCTTGATCTCGCGGATGATATGAAAATGACTTCTCTTGAGGCCAGTTACCAAGGCCTTGATTTCTGTTTCGGCCAAATGTTCGACTGCGAACTTCGTAAAGATCACATCCTCACAATCGGCCAGCGATAAAAGCTCTCGAAGCCAGGCCATAAATAATTCATCTAAGGATTCCTCTTTAAGATGAATTTCAAAATTCTTTCCCTTTAAAAATTTTTTGGTTTTCTTCTTTGCGATGACATCAAACATCGCGGCGGCTGAATTGACAAAGAGCGATGACAAATCCTTAGCTTTTAATTTGATCCCGATATCGGCGGTATGATCAATGAGCTCATATTCGCCCATAGTAAATTACTTAAGACCAAGACTGATTTCAACCTGCGAAATGAGTTCTTTGGCATTGATCGGCTTGGTCAAATGGATATCGGCGCCGACAATATACTGTTCAATCACATCCTGGGGCATATCCATGGAGGTCAAAAAGATAACAGGAATATCTTTTGTCTGAGGATTCGCCTTAAGCTCGCGGCAAACATCAACGCCATGCATCCCGGGCATCATCACATCCAAAAGGATCAAATCCGGCTTCTCTTTGAGAGCCACTTCCAAACCCTTTGGGCCGTTTTCAGCAATTAAAACCGAATAGCCACTTTTAGCTAATGTCCTTTGGATCATGGTCAGCTGAGTGATATCGTCATCGATGGTGAGGATACGTTTCGAAAACGCGGGATCAGGGGGCGTCGCTTCCTTAAAAAATATATTCTTAATCCTCTTCAAAATACCGCACACAGCAACCATCCTTTCTTAAAGTAATTCAAGCAAGGCTTCATGGTAACGGCATTTGCGGATTTTGTCAAATTAAAAACCGCGGGAAATCGCGGCAAATTTTACTTTTTTACTACTTTAAAGTTATCAATGAAAGTTTTAAAATCATTCTGGGTGTGATCAAAATAGTGCTGGGAGGCGGCCTCATAACGGATACGAGATATCCGCTTGTCTTCGATAAATCCAAGGCGGACGCCTTTAATTTTAAGACCTCCCTGTGTATAAAAATGATATTCAATGCGAAACCCCGGACGGCCGTCTAAGGTAGCGGGTTTATTGGAAAGCAATTCAAATCGATTGATCCCTTCACAAGACCGGATATCATCCACCTCCACTTCCGCTAAATTCTGCGGCAGCATGTCCTCGGAGAATTTCTTTTTAGTAAAGGCGAGCTTCTGATCAATTTTAGCGCGAGAAACAGTTATCACGTTTAAAACCGTCCCGTCCCGCGTTATCAAAAATTCTTTGCCTAAATTAAAACGCATCCAGCCCATGGGGACAACCGAAGAAAAAAGCCGGCTGTCATCAACATATTCGACTTTCTTCAGTTGTGACCAGGCCGCGCATCCGGTCATCGTGACAACAAGAAAAAAAAGAATAAGGCTTTTTATGTTTTTTTTCATATTACAGACCTCCGTACAAATAATGCCATTCCCCTTAACACTAAGATAAAGGAGGGCAGTACTGACAACCACAGTGGTATTTTTAGGGAAGTCAGTAGTTACCCACTAAAAAATTTTCAATATACTCTTTGTCGGAGGCTTGTGGATTTAACTCAAGATATCTCTGGAAGGCCTCTTTGGCCCCGGGAATATCCCCCTGCTTTTGCAGGACCAACCCCCTCCCCTGATAAGCCGACGCGAGCCGGGGATTTAAAAGAATGGCTTGATCAAAGGCCTTGATCGCTTCGGTATAATCCTGGGCCTTCTCCCGTTTTTTCTTTCTTTTCTCCGGCGAATCCTGGCGCTGGCGGAACAATTCTCCCCTTCCCCAATACCCTTCAGGGCTGTCAGGATATTTTTCAAGAAAGCGGCTGATATGCCGATCGGCTGTTTTAAACATCCCCTTCTGCAAACAAAATTGAAAATTATCCAAAACAAGCTGTCGCGTTAATTGACGAAATGGTTCTTCCTTGATCTCACTGACCGCTTGGTCAGAAACTTCGGATTTTCTGATCAACCCTTCAAAACTTTTAATCCGCGCGACCACGTTCGGATGGGTGGAAAAGAAAAACGGCTCTTTGATGTCTTCATCTTTAATAAATTGATCAAGCCGTTCAAAAAGCTTTGTGGATTCCTTGACATCATAACGATTGTCCCGCATCATCGTAAACCCGCCGCCATCGGCCTCCAGCTCTAAATCCTTCGAATAACCAAAGACCGAAGAGACAAAGGTGATCTGACCTAAGAGTCCGGCTAAATTACCGCCGGCAAAAACCAACGGGGCCTGCAACGTGGCAAAAAAGGCGCTTTTATTGGTGAGGGATCGAAATTGTTTTAAGGCATGCCGGTGAAGGGTATGCGTCATCTCGTGGCCCAAAAGCGCCGCCAACTGAGCTTCATTGTCCATGACAGCGAGCATCCCGGTATGAATATAAATCCGCCCATTCGGCAAAGCAAAGGCATTGAGCGTCGGGTCTTTGATGACCTTCACGACCACGGCAACTTCATTATTTTTAATTTCCACCGGCAAAAGCTGATTGGCGATTTGGTTCAAATAATTTTCCAGCTCCTGATTTTCATAAACCAGATCGCTGTCATCAATCTGTTCAACGACCTCATCGGCGCGTTTATACAAACGCTTTTCATCGGCCGCTAAACTGTAACCAGACTGACCGATATTCGGCATTTTTACGGTGGCACAGCCGGATAGAACCACCACCGAGATCAATGTGATCAGTTCTATTTCTTTGAGAGAAAATCTTTTGTAAACCATTCGATTAAGACATCCATGTGCTTTTCATTTCGAAAACTATACTCTTGCCCCGGGGCACTTACTTTAAACCATGTCATATCACCTGCTTTTCCATCTACTAATCCCATGGACATGCTTGTTGGATTTGTGGGAATAATGGTGATTCCGGTGGCCGCGCCCATTAAAAGATTCCAAACCAGCAGAGCGGTGCGCCCGGCCGTGGCCTCATGATCCACGCCATAGACAAATAAAAGCGCGTCGGCCTCACAGATCTTAGCTAAATCCTGGATCTCCTGACCTAACGTATAATCAAAATTTTTCATCTTGTCGGGAAAGGTATTGTCTCCCGGGTAGGCGTGCAACAAAGCGCTATAGGCGACCGCGTTATACAAAGCCAGATTATCATTCCAGGCCTCTTTGTGATTATCCTTAAGCCATTGCTCATCGATGAATTTGATTTGAAAGCCGTAGCGTTCGGCGAGATGCTTTTTCAGGGCGTCGGCGGTGTCGGCTTTGGCTTTGTCCGACCATTCGTCGATCAGCTCACGCACCCCTCCCGCGGAAAGTTGATAGACCTCAATATCCGCCGGCAAAACGGCGATGGTTTTTACTTGAGCGATATCGGCATCAAAGGTGGGGGATTTTTTGACCAGAGAAACACAGCTGGAGAGGAAAAGAGTAAAAAATAATATCAGAACAAATTTAAGATGTGACATAAACCTCTTTAGTTGGCTCGTCAATACAGGACTCTTCCTCAGAAAATTATTAAAATCCTTTTTGCCTGCGAAAAAATTTTGACTTTGTACATCAACTTTTTCTTTGTTTTTACTAATTCCGTACTAATTCTGGGGACACACGACTTAATTCATAATTCTGGGGACACACCAATTCTGCATAATTCTGAATTCTGTAATTCTGGGGACACACGACTTAATTTAATTTCTTTCTCCCAGGTTTCTTGCGTATCAATTCAATACCAAGTTGATTCTCTAATCGTTGTATAAATCCAATCTCCCCCAGTGGCCGTCCCGTTTTCCCATGCCGACGTATCAATTTTAAATCTGACTCTTCATCTCCCTGGCGAAGAAAAGCCTTCCAGTCTTCAATCTCTTTAGTTAAATAAAAATCACTCAAAATTGAATCCTCGACCTTAGCTACATGTGATCTGGCACTGGACCAGAGATAATCTTCAGCTCGATCTACAATTTTTGCTCTCACCGGATTACGTTCAACATACCTAACTGCCGCCACCAAATATCTCTCTTCCAATGGAAAACTCTGAAATCTCCCTTGCCATAAATACCCTCTCCACCCTTCCCTAAAATTAATCATCCTAGTGTAAAGCTGATGTGTCTCAGCAATCCCTCGAATAAGACTTTCCCTCCTATCTGGTCTTACGATCAAATGCACATGATTATCCATCAAGCAATAAGCCCATACTTCAACACCAAATAATTCCGTTTGCAATTTTAATATCTTCAGATATTCGGCCTTATCTTCTTGTTTAAAAAATACCTTTTGCTTACGATTTCCCCTCTGTACGACATGATGAGGAATTCCTTCTGCTACTACCCTTGCCATCCGAACCATCTTGTAATTATTTTAAACCTCCGTTAATTCGAATTACGTCGTGTGTCCCCGGAATCTGCGGAATCTGCCCGGAATCACAAATGGATGCATTTTTACCTCCACTTTCTGAAATCTTTCCGGTCTGACTGTTCCTCTTTTGGCGTCTGGCAACTTTTTATGGGATAGATTATTTAATGTTAGTGTTTAGCTCGTCCTACTTATCTTGCCCCCAGGCGACAATCTCACCATTTTTCTTATCAACAACAATTAAATAGGGCAAGGCATATTTTAAATTCAATGCAAATAGATGCTTCGTATAGAATCTTATACCTATTTGTTTTTCATTTTCGTAATGAATTTTTGGCTTTTTTATATTCCAGTCTTTATCGAGTCCCTTTTCACGCATTAAATTTTGGGCAATCAGTATAGCCTCTTGAACAGTTACTACCATAGTGTCATCTCCCACTCCTGCCCTCGGTAAAGCAAATCCTTTATGATTTGCCATCAATAATATAATCATGATAACAATAATTATTGAAAACAATCTAAACATATTCTATCCCCCCTACTTCAAAAACCAATATTGAGTATTTGGCCCCACACCGTAAACACCAGATTGGCCAGCTTCCTTGTAAGCTTTAGCGGTAAATTGTGAACAGAAATATGAGTTTCCATTATTGGAAAATATTGCTTTCGAATTGAGATAGTTAAAACCAACACTTTGATCTTTCAAATCTAATGCTAATTGCCCCGCATATTTTCCAACTTTAGAATTTCCTTTTATCCGAATGACTCTTTCACGTTGGTACGCTGGAAAATCTTTCATATTGCGAACATCCGGACCATCATTAGAAACTCCCATCCCCGGATGAGAACCAGCCACCATTCCTCCTCCCAAACCAATATCAGTATGATTAAACGGTCCTGGATCAAAAATAGCTTGGGCTAAATTTAATGGATGATACCATGGCCAATTTCTTTCACCTGCATAAAACAACGTATCCCCAGATTGTTGAACAGAAGCTGTTTCCGCCAATTCTGGTATTGAAGCAAAAGAACTTCCGACGGAGAATCCAACATTATAAGCCAATCCCCCCAACGCCCCATCGGCAAAATCGCCACCGGCGACCTCAGAGGCTACACCACCACCAATAATTGTTCCTAATCCGGCAAAACCTGTTATTGCTCCTACACCGTAACCGGCGAACCCACCGGCAAATCCAGAGAGTGCCGCAAGGCCGATATCTCCGCCTGCAATAGCTGAGCCAGCAGCTCCACCTAAAGCCCCAGCCGCAATCGTTCCCCAAAAATTACCGGCCATTCCACCAATAAAACCACCACCAAAATATCCTGTTACGGCTCCGGCGATTGCGGCACCAATATTTCCCCCATCCATTGCTGCCGCAAAAGCATTGTAGGCTGAAAATCCTAACCATGGCTGCCCACTCAAAGCACCCACAACACCACCAATGACTCCTCCCACCAGAGTCTTTACAAATTTACCGAACCAACTATGCCCCGTCGGATCAATATTATTAACAGGATTATTACCTGCATACGCGTATCGATTTAATGTTTGAGGATTACCGGGAGACTGAACAATCGTATCCGCTGTTATAAATCGTCCAATCGTTGGATTATAATAACGCGCGCCGTAGTAATAGAGACCGGTTTCATCATCCAGTTCTTTTCCCGTGAACAGATGCCAGGCCTCTTCTTCGGGCGTGCCGAATTTGTCATTACGGCTCGGTGTGCCGAAAGGTTCATACTCGATAAGTTGTTTAACCAACCCGCTGTCATTGGTAATTAAATTCGTCCCGCCAAGATGATCACCGTGATAATATTTTAATTGTCCGTTGGTGATCGAGGCAATACGCGTATCGCCCATAAAGATATGTTTCGTGGTTTGCGATGCAGATTCCTCATATAATGAACCGACATAGCGTGTGGTTTCAGTTACCGGTGTCCCGCTCACATACGTGTAACTTACCTTCTTGGTGCGGCCGCCATCTCCGTCGTACTCGAACTTAGCCTGAGTTTGAGAATTTTTCTTAACTTCAACCAACCGATTCTCACTGTCATAAATATACGTCCAGGCAACGCCGCCTTTGTTCATGGTGATCATGTTGCCGTTGGCGTCATAATTAAAGGAAGAGCCGTCGCTGCCGGAAGTCACCGCGTGCGGGCCGGCGCCATTCTCACCGTACAAATAATTCACGCCGTCCTTTTGGAGGATATTTCCAATGGTATCGTACGCGTAGATTTTATTGCCGTAATTCCCATTCGCTGATGTGAGCCGATTCAAGGCATCATATTGAAAATTCTGCGTCGCGGTATTCACACTGTCCGTAATGGACATAATATTTCCGACCCCATCATATATGTAACTAAGATTCTGAATATTTTGATTCTGGGCATTAGTGGTTTTGATAGTGGTCAGACGCAGATTTAAAGGATTGTATGTGTACGTCGTGACATTGCCGTTACCCAACACGACTTTCGTAATCTGTCCAGCGGCATTGTAATCAACATTGCTGATAAATGTGATTTGGTCGGAGGTCTGGGTTTGAGGGATGGAAGAAACTTGATTGGAATTGAGGCTTTCGGCACCGCCGGCATTGACCGCACTCACCACAAAATAATACGTCGTGCCATTGGTTAACCCTGGGACTTGATAGCTCGTTTGATTACCCACAGGCTGAATTGTACCATAGCTCCCAGACGAAGTTCCATATTTTACTTTGTAACTTGTCGCACCACTGACCGCACTCCAACTTAAATTCACCACTCCGTTACCGGCAGTCGGTGTATTCAACACCGGCGCTGACGGCGCTGAGACCTGAGGTGTCGCGCTCTTTACAGCTGACGCATTACTTGTTCCTTGTCCATTATACGCAAACGCCCGAAAATCATACGACGTTCCATTCGTTAATCCCGTTTTCGGATAATTAATGTTCGTCCCATCGTATGCCAAACTCCACGTACCACTATAGGTAAGTTTGTATTCTAATTTATATCCCGTCGCGCCGCTCACTGAGCTCCAACTTAAACTCACCTGACCGTCACCAGGCACAGGGTTATTTAATACCGGTGCTGCCGGCACACTCGGCCCAGCCGTTTCATCCACCAAATGACACACATCTCCTGTCATTTTGTAATTACTGCCGATAAACGTCCGGGTACTTAGTCCATACATGTACCCAAAACTTTGAGTTGTCTCCGTCACATTTAGCGTACTTAACAAATTCGTCCGCCCGGCATTTGAATACACCTTCGCCGTCACTGTATTACCCGTCCTGGTCAGCGTAAAATAGTACCTTTGCCCAAACACAAAACTACTCGATAAAGCCGTAGCTATCCCTGGGCCCCCCATCTCCACCCGGAATATCCCTCCAGCCTTGTAATACGTCAGATAGACCCCGTCCGTCCAGTCATCAAAGGCCGCGCCGGCATTGGCCGAAACACCCCAGATGAGCAACGGTCCAGCAAACGTATCCGCCGCGCTGATCAACGCGTCAAACGTATAATTAAAATCTCCCGCCTCGGTATAACTTTTATAAACATAAGCCGTCGTGACATTCGTCTCAAGGTTATTAAACGAAACACAGTCCGTGGTCTTGGTGATCTGGCTGGTGGGATCGGTTTCGGTGAAAGTGGTGTAGTCGAGTTGCTGGGAGGCTTCAGCCTCGCGAACACCGAATAGATCGACGAAAAGTTGGAGTAATTGCGTACGCGCGTATGTAATTGGATTTTCCTTTTCTTCATGTAACGCCGCTGAACTGCTCGCCGGCGCAAAGGCCGCGGCCACCAGCGCCCAATCATCACCAGAAGACGATAATGTCCATTGCATGGTCGTTGATCCAACTGGCCGATCAAATTTATAACTAGCCGCGTGAGTATCTCCACTCGATAAAGTCTTATAACGCTGAGTCTGGCCGCTACCTATGTTCACCCACGTTGTGGATGTGCCATAAAATAAAGCATCAAGTATCCAGGCATTCGCCGTCGTCGTATTTAAACTGACTGATGCCGTCGTGCTCACTCCCGAAGATTTAACCACCGCTTCTGGGGCCTGCTGTTTAACGCCTTTCAGTGAGATTCCCCCAATGGTCAAGTCATCCACGCTGGTATTGAAATTCGCCTGAACGGTGTTAGCACCGGTCGGAGGATTTAACAGATACCACATCTCCACCGTCGCGTCATCACCGCCCGATACTTTACTCTGACGGTTAATAAGGGTCATAGCCTGCCCGGCATACGTAACGGAATTACTCTGAGGGACAACCGAAAAATCGGCTAAAGTAATCGTGACCACCAAAGCACGGTTGGTCCCGGTATTGTTCACCGTATGTGAAAGCGTCTGCGAGGTTTTATTGATCGCAGTGACATTAGTTGAAGTATCTATTGTAATCTGCGCTGGTGCCGCTGTTGGGGTCGCGCTTTTTATTGTGGACGCACTACTCATTCCCCCCTGATTATACGCAAAGACCCGGAAATCATAGGACGTGCCATTGGTTAAGCCGGTTTTAGTGTAATTTGTATTCGTGCCGTCGTATGCCAAACTCCATGTCCCGCTGGAGGTTGGTTTATATTCTAATTTATAACCGGTGACACCACTCACTATACTCCAACTAAGAGACACCTGCCCATTACCGGGCACAGGATTATTTAATGTTGGTGCCATGGGTGGTGGTGGCGGCGCTGAGGAGAAGTTTCCAGAAACGGTTTCAATCTGTCCGGTGGCATTGTACGTGTAAGTAACATTGCCTCCCACGGGATACGTTAACAAGACTAAACGATTTAAATCATCATAACTGCGCGCCACCTGATAGTTGGCACCGTCTATTTTCTTCGTTGATTCTGTTTCCCTGCCGATGGCGTCATATTTAAATTGCGTATCCGCATTGGTGTTGTACTGCGCCTTGGTCAAACGGCCTTTGGAAAAATTTACTAAAGTATCATCATAGGTGTAATTAACCGCGGGTAAAGCTGGCAAGGTTTTCTGAGTTAGGCGATTGACCTGATCGTAAACAAAATCTAATTGCTGATTCTTTTGGTCCAGCTGACTGATTAGATTTCCGTTAGAATCATAATCATACTGCCACACACCCATGTCCGCGTCATTCATAGAAACTTTGCGGTCTAAGTTATCGTAATTGATCGTCGTAATATTCCCTTGAGCATCCTGAACCGATTTGAGATTACCTTCAGAATCATACGTATAAAGGGTCGTCGCGTATAGCGTAAAGGGTGCCGAAGGATAAAAGGAGTTCCGTCCGTCAGCACCTGAGTATTCTTCTTTCTTTATTAACCGTCCGTAAGCGTCAACATAGGCAACCTGCTGGTGACCGTTTTCATCGATCGTGGTGGTTTTCCAATCATCATAAATAACCGTTACGTACGTACCGTCTGGATTTTGTGTCTTAATCATCCTGCCCATGTCATCGTAGGTTATTATGGAATGCGGTTTGTTTGGGTCAATTGGGTTGATGGAATTCATGGAAATTGAGGTGAAATAGGACAGGTATTTTTTAATCGGCAGCCCCCGGGTGTCGTATTCGGTTTGACCACTAACAATAAATTGCCCTGCTGTTTCCGCTTTTGATTTTGTTTGAATCAAACGGCCTAACCCATCTAAAAATTGGACCGCATCCATGGTCGCGACTCCTCCAGTCTTTTCCCGTTGAGAAGTTGTCAGCTTCACGTATTGATTCGTTAGATCATACTGAGTCGTGGCGGTGGGCAAAGAAATAGAATCCAGGGGCGAAACCGTGGCCACCACGCGGCCGAAGATGTCGTAGACCCTTCGCCCCTTTTGTTGATTGGGGTCGGTGGTGCTTTTAAGCTGTCCCCAGAGACCTTTAAATCCGTCGCCGCTATCTAATGAAACTCCATTGACTCCATAATATTCATTAACTACCTGATGGCCTTTGGCATTTTGTGTCATGAAGGGAAACATCTGATAAGCCGTATCATAGTCCATAGTCGTAGTGTTATTGTTGGTGTCTTGAGTGGTTTTTAAATTACCAAAAACATCGTAGGTGTATTTTGTTTCCGGGGAAATTGCGCCCGGCGCGTTGCCTGCCCACCCCTTTTTCTTGGTTAACTGACCTTTCGTCGGTAATTGATTAAAATCACTGCTGCCGTCATAATAAAACCACGACTGTTTGACAACAGCGCCGCTATGATCTTTTACCAAAGTATATTTGGGAAAACCAACAAACCAACTGCCTCCGGAAATGTTATTTAAATATTGCACCTCAACTGTTCTTCTGTCCGCACCCGTATCAGCCCCCGTATTAAGATCAACTTCACCGTATTGAATGGTTTTAGTTAAATTTCCCGGTTGGACGGATTCATCATAAAAATATTCTTCCTGCGTCCTTTTACCGGTAGCATCGCCGTTGTACGCAAAGCTGTCCATTTTCTTTAAGAATACAAACTTGCTACCGCCGGTCAAAGGAACCTCGTTCCAAATATTGACAACTTTACTAAAAAGTTTTCCATTTTTATCATAACTTTCCTGTTGTAATGGACGGCCTTTAAAAGTATCATCCTGCAAAATTTTGGTAATGGAAAAATTCCCCAGGGCATCTTTGACCTTGGCTGTGCCAAAACCTCGAAACTCCCTCTCCCCAGCATCCCAAAGTCCATCTTGTAAAATATAATCCGTTTTATAATTTTCGCCGAAAGCATTTTTTCGGATAAGCGATTGAATTGAATTAAACATAACCGGCGTATGCGCCCATTTATACTGCAGAGGTTGAAGACCAAAAATGGGGAGATTCTGATACAAAATATCCGTCTGGCCGCCGATGCCGTTGGTCATTGAGATTAAAATACTGTCCCGAGAAGAACTCCCTCCTGCCCAAACGGAACGATAAACCCGATACGCCCCTTCCACGGGAGCCCCGCGTAACAAATCCAAAAGTCCATCACCATTAAAATCAACCAATAGATTATTCGGGTCATCTAAATCCGCATTGGGATAATTAGAAATTATAGCCGGTGGTCTAAATCCGGTCCGGCCATTATTAAAACAAATTTGATACGGGACACCTGATTGAGTAATATCTCCAAGAATGATATCCATCAGGCCATCACCATTTAAGTCACTTAACCGGACATTAAAATTAGAAGTCGACAAAACCGGAGGATTCTCGGCTGTTATGGGGGCATTGAAATCTACCTGCCCATTATTAAAATAAATTTTATAAACCGGCGGATTGGCTGTCGTACTTACTAATAAATCCGTCAATCCATCGCTGTTCATATCCACCAGCTGAGCTAAATTCTGATGCGTCAAAGAATGGCTGGGACAATTCGTCACTGTTCTTACCGGCAGAAAACCGTTAACGCCGTTATTGATCCAAATTTTATAGGGACAGCTGGCGCCATAGATAATATCCAACAGACCGTCTCCATTAAAATCAGCGTAACGGATATCTGGATCATCCGTACCATAGGTCGGCGGATTGACCGCGGTCACAGGCGCCTGAAAATTACCGGAACCGTTATTGTAATAAATCGAATAGCTGCTTCCCCCGCCTTCAGTACTTTTTAACAAATCTGGCAAGCTATCGCCATTAAGATCCATGAGCCTAACTTTAGGATCAGATAAATCTATCGGCGGGTAATTGCTGGCTGTAAATGGCGCTTGAAAATCATTACTGCCATTATTAAGGTAGATTTTATAGGCGGTACTTTTTCCCCAGATTAAATCCGGTAGACTATCCCCATTAAGATCAACAATCTCTTTATCATTCGTCATGCCCTCATTGGGATGATTGGTCGTGGAAATGGGAGGGTTAGTATTCCAGCTGCCGGTATTAAGATATATTTTGTAAGGAGTGCCACCACCCATCGAGTGAATGATGTCCACCCAGCCGTCTTTATTAAAATCAATAACACGGGCAGCGCCATGCATCACATGAGTATCGGGGAAATAGGCAAGATATTTTGGTTCAATAAAATCCGCATTACCATTGCTATAGGTAAAAGTGGTTGCCGGTAAACTTGAGGTCCCATCACTACCTAACTGGGTCACACTGGACAATAATGAACGGCCCGTCTGCGCGCCTTGAGTATAATTGAATTGGTATTTTCGAACCCGATTAGTTCCGACTAAAATATCAATGCTCGATAATCGTTTGGCTTTCTGTATCTGAAAACCGGTTGTGTAGCCTTCCACAATGTCCAGCCGCGTCGCATACGCCATTTTGACTTTGGCAAAAGGACTTAAGGAAGCCGCGGAATGCCCCGTGTATTGAATCTCATCCGGATAAAGATCATTGCCATCGCGGATATAAGTAATCGTCATATAATTACCGTTGGTATCTTCGACTTTGTCCAGGTGCCAGGAAAAAACCCGCGAGGTATTGTTGGGGTCATAAACACGGGTGGCGGCGGATAGACCAAAATAATACTTCGTTCCCTTCTTATCCGTGACTAACCAGGCATTATTTGTAAACTGAAATTTCATGAAGGCGCCTTCAATCTTAGCGCGAAATTCTGTTTTATTACCGCTGATATCCACCAACTCCTGACGGGAACCAGCCTGCATCAAAACAAAATCATCCGTTGCGTCATAGTGCGGCACACCATTTTTTGTGGAACGGTAAATACACCCCATTTCCATGACCCAGCCCATGCCTAAAAGTCCATTGGCACTGCTTGAATTATAGAGAAGACTAAGACTTGGCTGAATCCCGGCTCGCCCCGCCGGGACATCAATAGGAATATTCATCGAAACTGTCCCTGTGGTCGGATCCGCATTCAGACTCTCCGTCGCGGTCACCGTGCGTTCAATCGGGGTGGCCCCCTGGGCGTAAACAACCTTGTGATTTTGAAAAAATGAAAGACCAAAAAAAATAACCACCAGCAATGAAATTGTTTTGCGGTACATATCCTCCTCCTTGTTGTTTAAGGATTGTCCTGGTCACGTACCGCAATTGATTTAAAAGTTTAAGCATTGGTGGTTTTGGTGGATTGGTAAGAAGTAATTTAAATAATATAAAAAGTAATTCCCAACTCCCAGATTTCCGGATTTCCAAGGTCATCAGTTAAAAACTATTGTACAATCTCCACATTAATTTTCCTGCTGATACGCTTCTAAGACACGGTTAGCTACAAACGCCCGGATATCATTTGAAAGGCAATGTACTGTGTTATACCAGCGTTCGTTTTTACCCTTTTCCTGGGGCATAGTGACAAACAGTCCGCTGGGGCCGCTGACAACACGGAAACCTTTAATGAGAAGTGCGTCGTTGACGCTCACGTCCACAAAGGCTTTGATGGCCCCTTCTTTAGGAATTTTATAGATCCTGGCTACTTTAATATTTAAGTCTTCTTTAATCATGATTTATCTCCTTTTTGAATTAATTTGGTTGAAATCCAATCTTTTTTTTAGGCTGGTCTCCAGATTCAAGGAGCTGTTTTATCGCTTCAAACACCACCTTAAATTGATGGTCATATTGTTGTTCCATGGCCTCGAGCTTTCTGCGCAACTCTTCATGAGAAAGAAGCATTTTACGTAATCGCGTAAAGGTACGCATAATTTGGATATTTACGCAGACCGCACGTTGACTGTTAAGAACACTAGAAAGCATGGCAACACCCTGCTCGGTAAATGCATAAGGCAAATGTCCTCCAAAAAATTTTGGTGATGGTATCACAAATTGTGATACCATCCCTTCCATCTCTTCGCTCGTCAATTGAAACATAAAATCAGCCGGGAAACGTTCAAGATTACGCTTAACCTGTTGCCGTAAAGCAATTGGTTTTACTTGATATAATTCGGCAAGATCCTTATCCAGCATGACCTTTGCTCCCTCAACCAGAAGATTTTACTTTCAATAACTCCTGTTAATAATAAATGCCTTGTTTTACGCTTTTTGGTCACGATTTCGCCTCCGCAAATATAGCGCTGCCAAACCGAGATTCAGCAAGATCATGCTCGATGGTTCTGGGACCGTGGCCTGACGATCGACAGATACATCCGGCCAGAGAACCTGACCATCCACTGTTGTGCCAGGAGAAAATATTTTTCCATTGGCCCCGGTGACTAAAGAATGCAAAACAAAATCGCTTCCGGTCCCTTCCGGAAATCGGCTGAGCGATTTGTCGCTGTTGCCTTCAGGGCCATAACTTACTTGATCTATAAGAACCGATAGATGATCGTACAGTAAAACCTGATCGCCGAGATTATTAAGACTCAGCGTTCCACTGGAAGCCGTCTTCGTTAGGACGCCAGGAAGATTTGGCGTGCCACCACCGAAGACCACAATAAATTGATGTGATGGCAGAATAGTTCCTGCGTTAAAAATATGCCGCGGGCTCAACGCATCGTTTAAATGCCATCCGGATAGATCAACCGCATCTTGTCCGGTATTAAGCAGTTCTATGAATTCATCCTGACTGGAAGATGAAATACTATCGCCGTTGGCATCTCCAGCCAAACCACTTGGCGGATCGGCCAGAATCTCATTGATAACGATAAAAGCATCTGCTGTGGATTGAAACACCAATAAATGAAATACAAAAATAAACCACCATTTTTTAATTCCCATCAACCCCTCCTTTATTTATGGCCGCCACATTTCATCGTCCGTCTCTCGGGCGATGATCGCGAACGGTAAACAGCGATAATCCCAACAACCGCAAGCCGCAAGAAGATTAATTTTTCTTGGATGAAACCTTTGGTTGGATGGAATGGTCAATCGCCTTGGAAAGGTCTTCTTTGAAACACAAACCACACGGTTCCAGTCTTTTCTCTAACGCGTCTTTTTTACTTATTTGTTCAGGCTTTTTATTTTTGATGAGTCGACAGATTTGCTTGTGGTATTTATGCCCGTTTTTTGTTACGAAGACATCTTCAGCAAACGCACTCGTAGCAGCGGAGAGAAACACCACCAATAAACCCATCGCGATTATTTTCTTATGCATGTATCCTACCTCCTGTATTGTTGCAGCCTGCAGTTGTTGTCGGAATGAAAATCTATTATTGGTCAAACTCATCTTTGGTGAGTTGAAACATAAAATCTTCAGGAAACCTACGAATGTTTCTTTTTACCTGCTCATTTAATCTTCTGGTTGAAACCTCATAGAGCCTTGCTAAATCGTGATCAAGCATTATCTTCTTCTTGCGAATAATGAATATCTTCTGAGCTATAATTTCAACGCTAAGAGACTGCGGCATCTTCATCCTCCCTTTACATTCAGTAATTCCTTCTTTTTATGAGATATCACAATTTCTGATATTCCATTTATCTATTACTTTTTAGCTGAGCACTAAACTTCCCACCCGTCAAGGCGTCAATGAGCGCGGTCAGTTCGGCTACACGCATCTGTTGATCGAACGGCGGACCTGCCGTTTCGGTTACCGACATCAAGGCCGCCTGCAAACGCCGGCGTTCGAAATACAGCCGAGTGACCTGGTCGAGAACATCCTCGCGCAGTTCAACCATGAGCTTTGAACGAGAGTCAATGCTGGTCTGATCATTGTTCCAGATCAGTTCACCCAAATTCCATGACACGGAAACATCCCATTCCAAAATATCTTTTCCCTTCACCAAGGTATCGGGATTGCCTCCCGTATCCCAATGCAGAAGTTCAGATGCCGAACGGTCCAGCCCAACTGAAACTGTAGGTAACAAGGCTTTTGTTCTGGCTAATTTTCGCCACCGTTCAATCTTCCGAGGGTGAACCTCAGCATACTCAATAGCCATCGCCTGTGTCTGTTCAATGGTCGGCTCACTGGAAAATTTTGTTTCGATCTCGGCATAATCAAAAGGAATATTGTTCGCAAACGTTTTCTCATTCGTCATTAAAAAAATCCCGCTGTCAGCCGCCAAATAAACTTGCCCGCCATGATCAGCCGCCAGATAATTAACTTCATTGGTCTCTAATCCTTGATAAAGCTGAGTCCATCTTTCTTTATCATAATGAAACAATCCTTCGTTTGTTCCTGATAGAATTTCCCCCAAATTTAAGACAAGCAGCGATGTGATTTCTTCGTAGGGCAGGCTGTTAGCCGTCATTTGCTGCCAATGGTCGCCGTGGTTGTCACTAAAGAATATTCCTTTGCTAGTGGCGAGATACAGAGATCCACTCTGCCCGATTGACTGGGTCATGAATTTAATTTGTTTGGTAAAGAACGTACTGTTATCGGAGAACTCTTCCGAGCTTGTCTCGATGTTTAATTCCTGTGAAGTCATACTGAATATTTTCCGATGCGTCTGATCTTGTTTATCAATTCGGAAAAGTTCATCGGGGGTGGTGAAATATATATAGTGCGGATCAGAAAGAATAAATGTTACGGGGAAGTTAGATAAAAGCTCTTTCTTCTTTTGCCAAACCGGGCTGTTTGATTCTTTTATAAAAAGGCCATCTAACGTCCCCATATAAATTGTTTGATTATCAACGATAACCGAAAGGCATTGGCGGGCGCGGGCATCTTGAGGATTAAATATCCCCTGCCAGCGGTTGCCATTATCGGTACTTAAAAAAAGACCCGCCTGAGTCGCGGCATATATAAAATCGGGCTGGGATGGATCTATATAAAGGAAGTTAACGTCTTGGCTGCTGCCAGAGGTTTGGAAGACTGGAGAAAAATTCTTACCTTGATTATTTGATTTATATATACCCGCCGAAGTGCCAGCAAAAATGATTTGTCCATCAGGAGAAACCGCCAGACAATGGATTTGCGCGTCCGTTATTCCAAAGCCAATCTTTTGCCAGGTACGGCTATCCAGCGGATAAACTGGACTTAGTCCCAGCAAAAGAAACAACAAAGCTATGACGGCGCGCCGAATCATGTCTATCGCATGGCGTCCTCGTAAATTTTTTTAACGTTAATAAATTTCAGTGCTGAATTAACCGCCCGCTTCATTTCCGGGTTATGAGCCGCAATAGTCTGCAAATATTTATCGATATAATCAATCATCGCTTCCAGGCCCAAAATGCTTCGCATCTTCAGAAGCACGCTTAAAACCGTATAAATGGCGATGATATTTTCAGTTGATGAAAATATATCCGGGGTCTTTTTCATCGGGTCCTTTGGTAGTTTGTTTGTATTGTCATTGCCTATCATTTTAATTTTCTCCTTGTAAACAGTGCAAGGATAGCATGAGTTTGATTATTTGTCAAATTTATTTTTATTTTTAGACAAATTAACTGTTATTTAAGTATATGCAAATACAATATTTATGATTATTAAAAAATATTTTTAATTTTATTTAAATTTAATTTGACTTTTAATCAAAATATGTTAATCTTCCAGTGAACAAAAAGATTGCAATCCAAAGAAAGGAAACGCCATGCTGATCGGAAAAAAACTCAAAGAACTGCGCAAGACTCAGAAAATGTCACTCACAGAGCTTTCCGAACGAAGCGGAATCCAGATTGCCACCTTAAGCCGCATTGAAAACCTTAAAATGATCGGGACCCTTGAATCACACATGAGCATTGCCAAGGCTTTGGGCATTAGCCTAAACACACTTTACGCGGGTATTCTCCCAGATGAGAAAAATATTGACGTTCAAACACCCCAGTCCCCAAAAGATATTTTCCTGCACAGCGATAAATCGTCTTATGAGATCTTAACCAGCAAAGTGCTTTCGAAAAAAATGATGCCGACCTTAATAAAGGTAGAACCGCAAGGCAAAACCAATACTGAACAGAATCAGCCTGGGACGGAAAAATTTATTTTTGTTTTGGAAGGAGACATTGAAGCCACGATTGGGGAAGACACCTACCCCCTTTCCAAGCATCACTCTTTGTATTTTGACGCGTCATTGCCGCATTGCTTGGTCAATGGGGGGAATGCTGTTGCGAGGGTAATTTCGGTGGTAACACCGGTGGCTTTATAGGGAATATGGTTTAGAAATTAGCGGTACACTAAAACGGAGGAAGTTATGTCAAAAAAGATACTGATTTGCGATGACGAAGAAGGTATCCGGGAATCACTTAAACTCATTCTGGAAGACCACTATGACCTTATTTTAACTGAAGGCGGTGAGCAGTGTTTATCGTGCCTTGAACATAGTAAGGATATCGGCCTGGTCTTAATTGATATCAAGATGCCCAAAGTTGACGGCCTGGAAATTCTCAAGCAAATCAAGCAAAAACGTCCCAGTCTAAAAGTAGTCGTCATCACCGGGTACAAATCGGTGGAAACCGCCGCTGAGGCTTCGCGTTCAGGGGCGTCGGGCTACATCGTTAAACCGTTTAAATCGCAGGAAATTTTAGAGATGGTTAAAAATAATTTGCCGTAAAATCTCAAGGAGAATAAATGATACTATTAAACCCTTATTCCATCCCGCCAGCCCTCTCTTCTCTGGCAGTTATCGGCTTAGGGATTTTTGTGATCATTAAAAATCCCCGCGTAAGACTCAATCAGATATTTGCATTACTTTGTTTATCTACGACCGTGTGGCTATCCTTTTACACTGTTTCATATAATTTTAATAAATCTAACTGGTTTGTTCTTCAATGGTACCGAATATCTTATTGTGGCATCGCCTTTATTGCCATTACCTATTTTCACTATCTCACCACCTTCCTTAAAATTCACTGGGCAAAAAGGTGGGCTTTCTTTAACTATATTTATGGCATCATTATTTCTATTTTCATATTATTCACGAATAAAATCGTTGCTGGTTTATATCAATTTTCCTGGGGATCCTATCCAAAAGCAGGAAGCTGGCACCCTTATTTTTTGTTCTACTTTCTTCTTCTTATTATTATCTCCAATATTCTTCTATTACAAAAAGTTATTCAAAATCAAACGTCTTCCATAGAAGCAAATCAAAATAAATATGTCTTGTCGGGTCTTTTTATTTTTAGCTTCGCTTCATTTGACTTTATTCCCAATTATGGAGTAAAATTTTATCCCTTTGGCTATCTCCCGACAACAATTTTTATTACTATCATTACCTACGCGATTGTTAAACACCAGCTTATGGATATCAATATCGTTATTAGACGCGGATTGATTTATTCGCTTCTGATTACTTTTATAACCATCACCTATCTAGTCGTGGTCCTTCTTTGCGAAAAGGTATTCCAGGAATTTATTGGTTATCGCACCGTAATCGGTTCCATTATCGCGGCTATTGTCATTGCCGTATTCTTCGCTCCATTTAAAAACAAAATACAATATTTCATCGACAAACTTATCTTTCGGGGATCCCAGGAAGAAATCGTGCAACAAAATGAACTTTTCCGTCAAGAGATTCTGCGGACGGAAAAATTAAAGGCTATTTCCACCTTTGCCAGCGGCATGGCCCATGAGATTAAAAACCCCTTGACCGCTATTAAAACTTTTTCTGAACATCTGCAGAGCAAGAAAGATGATCCGGAATTTCTTAATAAATTTTCCAAAATTGTTAATCATGAAGTCGACCGAATTAATGATCTGGTCTGTCAGCTTTTGGAATTTGCCAAGCCGGCGGCCCTCACACTAAAAGAAACCAATATCCACCGGCTTATCAATAGCACTCTTGAACTTTTAAATAGCCGATTCCTACAGAATAAAATTAAACTTATAAAAATCTTTTCCGCGTCTTTGCGCCAAACCTTGCACATTGACCCGAATCAATTCCGGCAGGCTCTTTTGAACATATTTTTGAATGCTATTGAGGCTATGCCTAATGGCGGGACATTGCGCGTGGAAACAAGGATTCAATCCTCTACTCCTCTATTTGAAATCACGATCTCCGACACTGGCGGCGGCATTGCGCCCAATGACCTGCCTCATATCTTCGATCCATTTTTCAGCAAAAAAGACAAAGGGACGGGCTTGGGACTTTCTATTACTCACGGAATTATTAAGGAACACGGCGGGACGATTCGGGTTGCCAGTACTGCGAAGCACGGGGCGAGTTTTACAATTAAAGTTCCAGCTAAATCCTGCCCATCTCAACCAACTCCACCAAAGCGCGGACGACCAGCGGATGAAACTGAATCTCTGAATTCTTTTTAATCTCGGCAATCGCGGTTTCCTTAGGAATGGCTTTGCGGTATTGTCGGTCGGTGGTCATGGCATCCAAGGTATCCGCCACCGCGATGATCGCGGCAATCAAAGGGATATTATCCCCTTTTAATCCTTCCGGATAACCTTGACCATCATAGCGCTCATGATGATATTTTATACCTTTCAAACACTCTTCTAATTCCGTCAAGGGTTTTAAAATTTCAACACCACGCAAGGTATGCTGTTTCATCACATACCATTCATCTTCCGATAGCTTCCCGGTTTTACACAATATTGATTCCGGAACTCCAATCTTACCGATATCATGCAGAAGGCCGGCAATATGCAGATCTTCAAAAAATACCGGATGAAATTGAGCTGAGCCGTTTAGGACCATTTGCCGGGCAATGGCTAAAGCGTATTTTGTTACCCGCTCCGTGTGGCCGGCTGTATACTGGTCTTTGGCTTCAATGGCCGAGGCCAGGGCAATGGTCGTCCGGATAAACAGGCTGCGATTTTTCATAGCCTCTCTTTTGAGATTATCAAAAAGCTCGGCATTTCGGATGGCCATGGCCACATCCGAGGCTAAAGCGGAAAAAAAATCCAACTCCTCCTGGACAAACCTTTTGCCACTATTTTTTTCTCCCAGCAGCAACACGGCCAGTAACATCCCCTGATAATATGCCGGTACACAGGCAATCGTATTTAATATTTGCATCTGCTCGCTGACCTTATTCAATAACTCCCTGGCGCCATGGCCATTTTCAATGATACTTTCTTTCCAAAGCAATTTGTCCAAGTCCGACGTCATTAGAGCGCCATTGTCCGATATAAAATGTTTATAATCCTTTTCATAGAAAACCCGTATCAGCGGACTATTTTTCTCAATGCGGGCAAAACCGGCCGGGATTTTAATGCCGGATTCTCCCCGGGAGATGGCCAAAACGTAGGAATCTTTCTGGTCATCATAAAGAATCATGGCCGCGTGGCGAACATTGACCTTGCTGACAATCATCCGAACGATAAGTCTGATCAGCACCTTTGGTTCATGGATAAGGATCATGCCCTTGCTGGCGCTTTCCAGTTCCTTTTTATAATCTATTTCTTTTTTTATTTTGATTTGAGTGGTCGGCATATCAATTTTTGGATAGTTCCGTCAACACTATCTTTTCCAATTCTTCCAAGACAAGCGGCTTATGGATAAATCCCTTTACGCCTAACTCAAAGGCTAATTTAACCGTCTCCTCCTCTTCCACTCCGGTGACCATGATCACCTTGGTATGATCACCACGGCCACGCAATGTTTTTAAAACCTCGATACCCGTCATTTCCTCCATGCGCACGTCCAGTAAAACCAAATCCGGTTTCTCTTTGTCAATAAGTGCTAAAGCTTCCATACCACTTTGCGCGGCATGGGCATCGATGCTGCGCTTTTTAAAAAAATTCTTAGCGAATTCACGGATGTCACTTTCGTCGTCGACAATGAGCAGCTTAGGCATTACGTTCATTTCCCTCCCAGGCTATGGACAAATTGATGGTAAACAAAGTTCCCACCAAATACTCCGAGGACATCTTGATCTTGCCTCCGTGATTGTCTTCAATAATCCTTTTAATGACATACAGACCCAGCCCCGTCCCTTTTTTACTGGATAATTTGGTGGTAAAAAACGGCGTGAATAATTTGTTCTCATCCTGCGATTTAACGCCCATTCCGTTATCCAGCACGCTGATTTCGATGGTGCTGTTTCTGACCATGGCCGTTATTTGGATCTTGCCTTTATATCCCGGGTCTTTTTCCTCAACCTTCCTTTGCATGATGGCATCATAAGCGTTATCAATAAGATTAAAGAATACCTCCTGGAGTTGTGTAAAATTTCCTTTAATCTTAGGTAAATCTTTTGGATAATCCCGGATAAGTGAAAACTGGTCCAGTTTGATTTTATATCGGACCATATCAACGGAAGAATCAATCAATTTATCTAGATCTACCGGCGAAAAACCAATTTCGCCTTTCCTGGTGTATTTTAAAAGCCCTTGAACAACCTCTCCTCCCTGTTTGACATTTTCCTGGATTCTGGTTAAAGAATATTGAACCGCGTCAATAATCTCTTTAACTGGCACCGATATCTCCGCAGGACTTTTCATCCTGATGGTATCTAAAGCATCACTGGCAATAAAACCCATGGCATGTAGACGATTATTAATTTGATGCGACAGCCCGTCGGCCATGGTCCCAATGGTCGCCATTTTCTCGGCTTGAAAAAGCTGCTCATGCGTTTTTTTGACATCTTCATAAAATTGGCAGTTCTCAATCGACAAGGCCGCCTGATTGGCCAGGATGGAGAACACGGTTAAATCGTCCTCGCTAAATAACTGCCCCGATCTTTTCCTTCCCAAAATGATGATCGCGATCAGTTTATCCTCAATAAAACTGGGAACTACTAAAGCGGCGTCCAATTGCCGCACACTTGCTTCCACATCAATGAGTTCTTTATCCTCATAATCCTGAATGCGCTGTTTCACCTCTTCATAAACAACCGGATATTTTGATTTCACTAAATATTTTACCAACGGGGAATCCTCACTGATTTGGCCATTTACATCTGTCGGCCGCAACTTTCTATACGCCTCCCAAAAATAAACCTTATCGATCGGATTGTAAAGATAGACAGTGCAGTGTTCTATATGCACCGTCCGCGTGACAATATGTACGATTAAATTTGTAAGCCGCTTGACATCCTTTATCCTTCCCATTCCTGACGATGCTTGGCGCAGAGTTAGCTGGTAACGTTTTTGTTCTTTGAGAAGGCGATCTTCGGCTCTTCTTTGAATAAACAAATAAATGAAAGGACCCGCTGTGGCTAATATTGTAGAACTAATTAAAGGCATCAACCACCAGTCTGCACCAAGAATACCAATTAATTTTTCTCTAAAACCAAATGCCATAGCAAATGGTATTCCCAAAACAAGTGAATAGACAACAACAAAAATACCTGTTCGAGTAATCACAATTGATACATCTAATAACCGGTACCTAACAATACTATGAGTAATAAGTATAAGAAACAAAGTGACAGGGACGAAACCAATTGGATAAATTGCCAGGCCATAATTGGGAATAAAATCAGCTGAGGCAACTGTAAAAACAACAAAAGCAAAAAGAATATATTTTATCTGTTGCTGTTTAACTAATGGAAGGGTTTTCCTCCGAAAAAAATAAAAATAGGCTAGTTGACAAGATGCTGCGTTAACTATGCCGAGGAAAAGAACAAGAAAATATGGGTGGATAATTCCTGCTTTAGGGTAATATCCCCAGGGGAAAAGATTTACACCGCTAATAAGGAGGTCTGTCCTCCAGAGTATAAAAATTAGGGCTATCCCTATAAAATAGTTTAAAATTACAATCCATTTTGTTCGCCTTAATCTTAAAAAATTCGATGTAAAATGAAAATAGGTAATCGAAATAAAAATTACCCCTTGATAACCAACCTTAAACCATAATTTGATTATATTTGAATCTGCTAATCTGTAGGCCTGTGAATAAGAAAATAACCAAATCGCAGCACTACAACAAACCAAGAAAAATGAGAAGTTAATTGGGGACTTACGATTTTTAAAAAGCACAAAGAAACACAGTAAGATTAAAAAGATTGAAGTACAAAAAGTTGAAACAGAAAGTATACCTGTGATAGTAGGCATCAATTAAAGCCCCGTAATGATTTAACTCTATGGAAATCTTCCTCTGTAAAAATTTTACCAGAACATCCAAAATCAGCCACAAAAAATCCGTGTTTCATGCCGAGATCATATATTTCATCTATTTTACTCTCTATAATCGCACCTCTTCCTGAAGAAAAACGCTCAAATCGATCTTCAAATGCCAAAATCAGTGATTCTGCCAAGCAACCATAAATTGAGTTATATGGGAAAAGTGTTTTCCATCTAGTCTCTTGAATGTTCGCATAAGAAATAAATTTAGCTCGTCCACCTTCGAAAGCTATCACATCGGATCTATCTCTCATTATATTGCGCGAGACAATCGGGGGGATGGAAATATCACACAGAATCGAACCTGGCTTCAAATCATCGATAGAAAATAAAAATTTAGTTGAACTAGCAGCACTAATTATGATATCAGATTTTTTTATTGCTTCCACAGTATCATTGGTGATTGTTATATTACAGTTTGAATACGATTTTATTTCGTTAACAACTGAACTTTTCTCGGATATTTTTCTTGAACATAAAACAATATGATTAACATATTTTGAAAGCACTTTTGCACAAATACTACCAATATCACCAGTAGCCCCAACAATACAAAGGACAGATTTGCTCATGTCAAATCTGGCTATATCACAAATCTTCAAAATTGATTTAATACATAAGGCTGCTGTGTAAGTATTGCCACTAGTAAGTGCAATTTGTGTTCTATTAATCAAATCAAGACCCTGATTTGTTACAATAGAAGTAAATGCACCTAAAGTTATCAATCGCGCACCTTTTTTTTCCGCTTGAGAAATCGCAGCTAAAATCTTTTTGAACATTGTCTCTTTATTCTCTACGATTATTTGTTCTGGCAACAATGGGATCATTACCGCAATAAAATCAACTTTACCTCCTAACTGAGACTCGATATCTTCAACATAAAAATATGTAAATGGTGGCATCCTTTTTAAAATGTTTTTTTTAATCTTAACAGAAATTTTTTTGTAAAATGGGGCAATAAAACCGTATAAACAATTTATCGTTCTATCAATTTCGGCTAAATTTGGCGGATGCAAAATCATCCCGACTAATTTTCGATGACTCTGGGACATTTCTTACCTTATTTTCTAAAAGTCACACACGCATTATTCCCTCCAAAAGCTTGGGAATTATTTAAGGCAACATTCACCATGTGTTTCCTGAACATATTCGGCACACAGTCAACATTACACTTTTCATCTTTTTCATTAAAATTTATTGTTGGAGGAATTTCGTGATTTTCTATGGTTAAACAGCATGTTATCGCTCCAAAGGCCGCGGCTGCTCCCATCGTATGCCCAAGAGCTGATTTTATTGAACTGACAGGTATTTTTTGGGAGAGATTACCAAAAACTCGATTGATGGCTACACACTCAGCGGCATCATTCTCTTGGGTCCCAGTTCCATGAGCGCTAATGTAATCCACCTCATCAATATTAATTTGCGAACTGATTAAGGCACGCTCAATAGCTTTTGTTATGCCCTTCGAATCTGAAATAGTCATATGCGCTGCGTCGCACGACAAACCATACCCTAAGACTTCAGCATAAATATGTGCTCTTCGTCTTTGAGCACTCTCCAAAGTTTCCAACAATAAAATTCCGGCACCTTCGGCAGGAATCATCCCCTTTCGATTTCTATCAAACGGTTGACATTGCTCCGGAGCAACAGCAAACAATCGGTTAAAACCGGTAAAGATAATTCGGGAGAAGGCATCTACACCTCCCGCGAAAGCAAATTCTACCTTTCCCGAACGAATTAAATCAACCGCCTGCCCAATGGCGTAATTACCCGAAGCGCAAGCAGTGGCAAACACCGTGTTCCAACCTTTTAACTTAAATTCAGCGGCAATAATTGAACTAAGCGAACTGGATGGAAAAACGGATACAAGTTGATTACTCATTAATTGCTTTTGGGGAATAAAACAATTGTCATTAAAATTTTCCAAGAGTTGAATCTCTCCTGTTGTTGTTCCTATGCTAACCGCGGTGGTCATCTCCCTTAGAGAAGTGGGTTGTATCGTTGCATCTTTTAAAGCCAACTTACTCGCCGCAATCGCCATCTGGGAAGCCCGTCCCATCCGAGCGGCTTTTTTCGCGCTCATAAATTTTGTGGGATCAAAATTCTTGACCTCTCCGGCATAGTGGCGATCGTAGGCAGAAGTATCAAAGCTCGACACACGGCTGATCCCCGATTTTCCGGCGATAAGATTTTTCCAAAATTCCTCCCACCCTATACCCAGGGAAGAAACGACCCCCAGTCCGGTAACAACAACGCGGCGATTCTTATTAGACTCGCGGCTTTTCATTTGTTCCTCAACCCGTACATTAACTCGACCTGCGCGATTTTTTGCGCATCCATCGTAATATCCGTATTCGCGTAACCACTATTACTCATAATCTTTCCAGAAAAGGATTTAATTCTCAGCTGATCACCGATGGTAACCGTATGAAAGAATTCGGCCCTTATTCTACCAAGAAAAAATAAAGGATTGGACGGATTATCTTTACTTTTTTTCAAGTGATACAGCACAATCGCCGTCTGAGCGGCCGCTTCTAGGATGAGCACTTCTGGAAAGATATTTGTCTCGGATAAATCCCCCGCGAAACACCATTCATCAGCCGTGACATTCTTAATAGCCGTCAGGCTTTCATTTTCCTTATACTCAATGACTTTATCAATCATCAAAAATGGATAACTCTGAGGGAGGATTTTACGAATTTGATCGGTGGTCAGCGTCATTTAAAATATTTTTATTCCTAAGATAACTCTATGTATAGAGATAAAGTTAATTGTATTATCTTAGGATTTCCGAGGGAAGTCAAGAAATGTGGTGGGAATTTCCGGAGTCTTTGGGAACAAGGTATCCAGAGCCCTAAGAGATTAAGATTTTTTACTGAGGAGAAATTTTGTTTAATAAAGAGACTTTGGGAAGAATTTTTAAAAAAGAGAGGAATCCCGT
>Ga0247727_10003268_pt1 | contig 36070 bp, 34 predicted proteins | sample WisWelCaveWW1625_FD_202498 | JGI IMG/M metagenome (GOLD analysis project Ga0247727, IMG submission 202498) | Biofilm microbial communities from Wishing Well Cave, Virginia, United States - WW16-25 | ecosystem: Environmental > Aquatic > Deep subsurface > Groundwater > Cave microbial mat | place...
GAAGTAACGATTGATGGCCGCACCCTGCCCGGCTGGGATACCGACTCGTTTCTGGCCGAACTAAAGCCCGTGTTGGGCGGCGATTTTGAGTATGAGGTGAATATGGTTTCGCCGCCATTGCAAACGCCGTACATCACCGCCCTCTTTGACCTGATAGCTTCAACCCTGCGGCGGCACGATCCGGGCGCGCGGCCGGTGCCCTACATGATGACCGGCGCAACCGACGCCAAATATCTGGCCATGCTCGGCGTGCCGTCGTACGGCTTCGCGCCCATGAAACTGCCGCCCGGCTTCAATTTCACCGAGCTGTTCCACGCCCACGACGAGCGCGCCCCGGTGGACGGCCTGGGCTGGGGCGTGCAGGTGCTTTATGACGTGGTGGCCGAGTATTGCAGTCAGTGATCATTCTGTCCCACAGCTGAAATGCGTTTCCCACCTTCGGGCTGTTTGTGTTGATTGGCGAGTGTGGTAGACTCACCCATGCCGCTGGTTGCGCAATCACATTGCCATCAACGAGACATTATATGATCGAGCCAAAACGCGTAATATGCATTGAGGACGACCCGGGCATCATTGATCTGGTCAAGATGATCTTGACTCGCAAAGGCTTCAAGGTAATTGGCGCAGTGGGGGGGCGTGAGGGCCTGGAAGCAATCGAACGCGAACGGCCCGACCTCGTCCTGCTTGACCTGATGATGCCCGATGTGGACGGCTGGGAAGTGTACCACCAGATGAAGGCCAGCGAGACGATGAGGAAAATCCCGGTGATCGTCATCACTGCCAAAGCCCAGAGCATTGACAAAGTGCTGGCCCTGCACATTGCCAAAGTGGACGACTATCTCACCAAGCCCTTTGGCCCGCAGGAATTGCTCGACAGCATAGACAAGGCTCTGGCCGCCAACAGAACCTCGATTCAAGAATGAGCTGGCCGCAACGCATGCGAGCGCCAAAGGGGGACGGCAGTCAGACCGTCCCCCTTTTGTTTGGCCTGCGCCCGGCCCCCAACTTGGGTATACTTCTTGCAACTGCCTGCTCAGACCCTAAGGGTCTTGGAGACCCTTAGGGTCTCTTGAAAGGAAACAGTTTCATGACCAAGTTCATCAAAACCACCTTCGGCCTGCTGGTCATCCTGGCCGTGGTTGGGAGCGTAATTCCGGTTCAAGCCGAACTTAACTTCGCCGACGGCCCCAACCTGCTCGCCAACCCCGGCTTCGAAAGCCCGTTCGCCAGGCAATGTTGCCACGCTGAACCCGGCTTCCCGCCCAACGTCCCGATTGACGAAGTGCAAGTGGCCAACGGCTGGCGCGGTTGGTGGCGCGAGCCAAGTTTCCCCAACTACCCGCCCACCTGCGACAACTGCATCGCCTGGCATCGCCCCGAATGGCGCGAAGCCGCCCCTTTCAGCAACCGTATCCACAGCGGCTCAAACGCCCAAAAATACTTCACCTTCTTCTCCGTTCACGAAGCCGGAATGTACCAGCAAGTGTCTGGCATCACCTCCGGCCAGCGCCTGCGCTTCAGCATTTACATGCACGCCTGGTCTTCCAACGGCGGTATTCTGACCTCGACTACCAAAGACAACGATATGAGCTTGAAGGTGGGTATTGACCCCTCTGGCGGCGCCGATCCCTTCAGTAACAGGATCGTGTGGAGCACTCCGACCAATGTCTGGGACAACTGGGCTTTGTTCACCATAGAAGCCGTCGCTCAGGGTTCGACCGTCACCGTGTACACCTACTCCAAACCACGCTGGGGGATGGAACACAACGACGTTTATGTGGACGATGCCAGCCTGGTAGTCGTAGACGGCAGTTCAACAGCGGCGACCGCCACTCCCACCACCGCCGCAACCAGCGTTGCCAATATCACCGCCACACCATCCAAAACGCCCACCGCCGCCCCGACGACGGCAGTTCCCACACCGTCCTCCCAAACTTATACTGTTCAACGCGGCGACACCCTGCGTAGCATCGCCCGCAAATTCAACACCACCGTCCAGGCGATTCTCGCCCTCAACGCGATCCCGAATCCCGACATCATCTACCCCGGCCAGGTGCTCAAGATTCCGAGCGCAAGCGCGGGCGCTCCGGCCCCCACTGCGCCGCCCGCCGGCTCCAGCCCTGTGCCAACTTCGGCGGCCCCTGGCAGGCTGACCACGTACACCGTTCAGCGCGGTGATAACTTGTACAAGATCGCCCGCAAGTTCAGCACTACGGCCAATGCCATCATCGCCGTCAACCCCGGCATCAACCCCAACCGCATCTTCCCCGGCCAGGTCATCAACCTGCCCTTCGACAACACCGGAGTCAAGAAGACTTACGTGGTTCAACGCGGCGACAACTTGCAAAAGATTGCCGCCAAGTTCAACACCACCATCGCCATCCTGCAACAACTCAACGGCCTCTCCGACCCGAACAAGATCTTCGTCGGGCAGACGTTGGTTGTGCCTTAAGCCCTCACCCCGACCCCTCTCCCATCGTAAAGAACACGATGGGAGAGGGGAGCTGTTTCATGCACGTCCGCCACAAACCTACCAACACCATCCTGCTCACGAACGTCAGGTGGTGCAATACGTTCCTCTGCCGCCTGCGCGGGCTGACTCTGCGCAGACCCCTGGCCGAGGGCGAAGGGTTGGCGCTGGTCGAGCGGCGCGAGTCGCGGCTGGACACATCCATTCACATGCTCTTCGTCTCGTTCCCCATCGCCGCCATCTGGCTTGACTCGCGCTTCCGAGTCGTGGATACTTGCCTTGCGGAACCCTGGCGGCCCTTTTATGCTTCCAGAGCGCCCGCGCAATACGTCCTTGAAGCTTCTCCCTCCCTCTTGCAAAAAGTTTCCGCTGGTGATGAACTTGCATTTGAAGAATAAACCGCCCTTTTCTTTCATTCTCAGTTTTCAGCAAGCGTCAAACGTCAAACGTCGTTTTTTGCGTTTGACGTTTCACGTTTGTTTAGCCCTTCTGCTTGTTATCGCTTCAGGCCTCGCGCCCGCCCGCGCCCAAAGCTCCGGCCCCGAATACGTGGTGCAAGAGGGCGACACGTTGTACTCGATTGCCCGCGCTTTTGGGGTCACGGTCGAGGCGCTTCAACAGGCCAACAGCATCGCCGACCCGTCCCTGCTCGCCGTCGGCCAAACCTTGGTCATCCCTGGCTTCGAGGGCGTGGGCGGCAAACTACTCACCTATCGAGTCCAACTTGGCGAAACGCTGGCCGGTCTCTCAAAACGCTTTGGCGCCGCACCCGATGTCCTCATCCGCCTCAACCGCATCACCAACCCGGCGCTGTTGTACGTCGGCCAGTTCGTGGTTTATCCCGAAGGCAGTAGCGGCCTGTCGGCTGGCATCACCGCCGTGGCCGCCCCGGGCGAGTCGGTGGCAACGTTGGCGGCTCGCAGTGGGCAATCGGTTTGGGGGCTGACTCTGCTCAACGATCTCGACGATCCCTTTACTGCGTATGCAGGCCGGCATCTTGTCATCCCCGGTGACGCCGCCACTGGCCCGGCCCTCACTGGCCTGCCCCAACCCTTCCTCTCGCTCACTCTCAAACCGGATCGCCCGCTCCAGGGCGGCACACTTGAAGTGCTGGCCCAGACTGCCGAGGGTGTCACACTGACTGGCGAATTTGGCGCATGGCCTCTGCGGTTCAACGCAACGCCGTCAGGCCAGGCGGCCCTGCAAGGCATTCACGTCTTCACCGAGCCGGCCTTGTATCCGCTCGTCCTCACCGCCGTCACGCCCGATGGCGCGACGACGGTCTTCGAGCAATTGGCGCCGGTGGCCGACGCCGGCCATCCATCGCAACCGTTGTATATCGGCGCGGAGCAGAGCGCCCTGCTCGATCCGAACGTGGTCGGGCCGGAGCGGGAGCAGGTGGCCCAGATCGTGTCGGCTTACACGGAGACCAAACAGTGGCAGGGCGTGTTCATCAAGCCGGTGCAATCGGAACGAATCACCACCGGCTTCGGCTGGCGGCGTTCTTATAATGGCGGCCCGTACGACAGTTATCACGACGGCATTGACTGGGGCATGCCGGGCGGGTCGCCGATTGTTGCTCCGGCGGCGGGCACGGTTGTCTTTGCCGGGCCGCTCACCGTGCGGGGCAACGCCACTATCATTGACCACGGTTGGGGCGTGTACACCGGCTACTGGCATCAGTTCAAGACTTATGTGACAGCAGGTCAGGCGGTGCAAGCTGGAGAGTTGATTGGCGAAGTCGGCTCCAGCGGACTGTCCACCGGCAGTCACCTGCACTTCATTGTGTGGGTGAACGGCAACCAGGTGAATCCTGAGGAGTGGTTGGAGAGGGAATTTCCCTAAATGAGACACGGGATGTTTGCTTCGCGAAAATACCCTGTGCCCCGTCTGCGCAACTCGCCTTTGACAAGCCTCCTTCGCTGGATATAATTCAACTTGCGCTTCGGCAGTGCAATCCATTCCCTCTTTCTTTGCCGCCACATCATTCCACTGAGGCAATTAGTGATCCAACGCCAAACTCAAACGGCTTCCTACTGGGACGATAATTTCGTCGTTGAAGATGCCGACCTCGAATATCTCAACAATCTCCTTCTCGAAGACGAGACTCCTCTCACTGCCGACGAGCTAGTGCTGGCCCTCATCCGCCGCCGCGTCGAGCGCGAGGAACATGCCATCCAACGCCAGTTGTATCGCGGCGGCGCGGTGTACCTGCCCAAAGAAGCCTACACCGTCGGCCAGGAAGTCACCTTCGCCCATCTGCAATTTGCTTCCGGCAAAGTCGCCGACGTGAGGCCCGGCCTCAACCCCGAGCTTGGCGAGTTCGACGTGATCGCCGTTGACTTCGGCGATGGCAAAGCGCCCCGGCAATTCGCCGCCCGTCTGGCCCATCACAAATTGAACGAGTTTGATGGCACGCGGGCCGAGGGAGATGCGCCGCTTCGCGCGCCCGAAGAACTGGCGGCGGAGTATGGCGGACTGGTGTGGGCCAAACTCGAAGCCCGCTTCAAGGCCAAAGGCGACGTGGTTCGCATCGCCACTCGCTGGTTCCCACGCGGACTGTTGGCTACCATCAACGAAGGCCACCTCAACCTGGCCGAGGCCGTGCTCGACATGGCCGGCGGCGGGCCTTTGCCAACCAAAGACTTACTGCCGCATCTCGACCTGCCGGCGACCATCAACGAGAAACTCAAAAGCTTCTCGCTCGATTACGCCCTGCAGGAAGACGCGCGCTTCGACGAAGTCGGCCCGGCCGGAGAAGTACTCTGGTTTTTGCATCGCCTCGAACCGGCGGAAGTGACGGCCACCCCGCGCTGGTTGCGGTGCGAAAGGCCGTTGGAGACGATGGAGCTGACTCCGGTTCTCAGCCATTTGGAAGTGGAACTTGACGACGAATTTGGCCCGTCGCTCCCTCCCTCGCCGGGGCAATCGTCACCGGCTGAAGTGACCCTGACCCTCAGCTTCCCCCATCGCCGGGCGGGCACCTTGCCGCTTTCACCGGCGCTGGCTCCTCTCTTCCCAACCGCTTACGAGTCCCCAAGAATCCGCTTCACTCTGGTGGATGGCTTCACTGGCGAGAATCGGCCCGGCTGGGTGGTGCGGCAGGGGCGCTACGTTTTCGGACTGGCCGAGTGGTATCAAAAATATGACGTCCCTGTCGGCGGCCACCTCGCCGTCTCACGCGGCGAAAAGCCGGGCGAAGTCATCATCAGAATTGCCCGCCGCAAACCAACGCGGGAATGGGTGCGCACCGCCAACGTCGCCGATGGCCGCCTTTCATTTGCCATGCAGAAACGTCCTATTGCCGTAGATTACGATGAGCAGATGATCGTCGCCCTGGATAACCCGGCGGCGATTGACGACATTTGGACGAAGGCCGCCGAACGGCGGACGCCGCTGGCCAAAGTGGTGGCCGACACCTTCCGCGAGCTTGCCAAGCTGACCCCACAATCGGCGGTTCACGCCCGCTCCCTTTACAGCGCCGTCAACACCATTCGCCGCGTGCCGCCCGGCCCGCTCTTCGCCGAACTCATTTCCCGGCCCTACTTCGCTCACGTGGGCGACGCCTATTGGCGCTTTGACGATTCTGCTTACAGCGAATAATTATGACTTTGCCCGCCTACAACACCCGCCTCATCAAACCCACCCTCAACACCCCGTTTCACATTGATTACGCCTGGTGGGAGCGCGAGAGCCGCGAGCTTCGCGTTTACCTGCAAAGCCATTTATGCTCCGACCACCAGGCCAAGTATCAATCGCTTGAAGACACGGATCAAATTGACTGGGTTGACCCGGAGACGGCGGAGGTGCAGAGGCTGGACGGCCTGCAACACGCTCTGCGCCACCACTGCTCGCAACAGCCCGGTTATCTCGAACAACACACCTCACTGGTAGACGCCATCTTCCGCGTGTTTCTCGCCAACGGCAACATCCCGCTCACGCCCGTCCAACTAGCCGAGCGCATTGGCCGCCCCAACCAGGGTAATACGATTCTCAAAACACTCTCCGGCGGGCGGGTATACAAAGGCTTGCGCCCCTACTTGAACAACGGGTAATCTGTCTGCTGGCCGCGCTGGCAACAAATCTGCGCCAATCTGCGAAATCTGTGGACATGAAGGTCTACGTCAAACTCTTCGCCCTGCTCCGCCAGCACCACCCCGGCCCCAACCGCTCCGAGCCGCTCGTCGTCGAACTGCCAGCCGGGGCCACCGCCGCCGACCTCGTCCCTGCCCTCCACCTCCCCGAAAAGCTCGTCCGCCACGCCTTCATCAACAACCAGCAAAAGACGTTGGACACGCCATTGAACGACGGGGACAAGATTAACCTATTTCCGCCGGTGGTTGGCGGGTAAACTTGTGTTACACTTTTAGCACTGCCCCCGTAGCTCAAAGGATAGAGCAGAGCACTTCTAATGCTAAGGTTGCGTGTTCGAGTCGCGCCGGGGGCGCTCTTTATTGCAATTTCCGAAATTTTCTTGACACAGTCCGCGAAACCGTGCTAAACTCGCGGCATCCTATCGAAAGGAGGCGCACAGACAATGACAGCCCTTTACTTCAACTCCCCCCAACTTGTCGTCAGCATGAAATCCATCATGTATTGTCTGAGTGCGCCTGAACGCTAACCTGACGTTAGCCTGACCTTTTAGCCATCAACGGCCACGGGCGCGCTCTGCTCCGTGGCCGTTTTGATTCACCGGCCACGAGAGCGGCAACACGCGGCGACTCGTGGCCGTATTAGTTTAAGTGGCAACTTTCGATAAGGACCATAATGTTCGATCTCGACTTTGGCGGCAGTGTGGTAGACACGCCCGGTCTGCGGCTGTTCAAACTGTGGGATGTCGGCTCCGACGATCTGGCCCCGCTCCTGCCCGAACTGCGGCCTCACGTCGGCCAGTGCCAGTTCGGGCTTGACTGCACCCACAGCCACGAGCCGGGGTGCGCGATCAAAGCCGCTGTTGAAAACGGCGGCGTCACCGTCCGACGATATGAAAGTTACCTCGACATGAAAGAGTACTTCAACCTATGATCGATCTTGAAGCTTACGAAGAATTGGATCTTCAAACAGATGGCCGCCGCCCCCGGCGAGTCAAGCTGAATCACAAGCCCAAACAGAACAAATGGGAAGTCGCCACGTCGCTTTACGAGCGTGACGCCGCCGGAAAAAGCGAGCGGCTCTTCAGCCCGTCGGTCAACGCCACAAGCGAAGAGATGGTCTGGATCATCGAGCATCTCGGCCAGTTCTATCTTGGCAAGGTCATCGCCGACGTGACCCGGCGGGTGAAGGGCGGCAAAGAAGCCAACGTCTACTGCTGTGCCGCTCACCCCGACTCTGGCCGCGACCTGATCGCCGCCAAGCTGTATCGCCCCCGCAAGTTCCGCGCTCTCAAAAATACTGTCGAGTATCAGCAGGGCCGGGCCATGCTCGACGTCAAGGGCAACGCCATCAGCGCCCGCGACTGGCGCATGCACAAAGCCATTGCCGGCAAGTCGCGCAAGGGGCTGGAGGCGGCGCAAACCTCGTGGCTGATGCACGAGTTCACCCTCATGCAACAACTGCACCAGGCAGGCGCGGACGTGCCGGAACCGATCAAGCACAACGAGTATGCGCTGCTGATGGAATATGTGGGCGACGAGGCGATGCCCGCGCCGGTGTTGATTGACGTGCCACTGGACTCCGCCGAAGCCCGCCCGTTGTTTGAGCGGCTGATGTGGAACGTCGAGATTATGCTCTCGTGCGGCTGGATACACGGCGACCTCTCGGCTTACAACGTGTTGTACTGGAACGGCGCGATCTCGATTATTGACTTCCCGCAGGTCGTCGGCCTGCAAGCCAACCCGTCTGCTCGCGCTATCTTCCGGCGCGACGTGGAGCGGGTGTGCCAATACTTTGCCCGCTACGGCGTGGCGAGCAACCCGCCGAAACTGGCGAACGACTTGTGGCACAAATACACTTCAAAAAAGGAACCGTTAGCATGAACACCACCGATGTTGTCACCACCGGCCAAGACTTTGAATATCGCGGCCAGATGGCGGCGACCTGGGACTTGTTTCGCGGCGACACTTCGAACTGGGAAGACCGCTTTCTCTTCCTCGAAGTGATTCGCAAATACGGCCAGCCTGCCCTCGACGTGGGCTGTGGCACGGGCCGCCTCCTGCTGGATTTCCTCTCGCAAGGCATGGATGTTGACGGCGTGGACATCTCGCCGGAGATGCTGGCCCTCTGCCACCAGAAGGCGGCGAAGCTTGGCCTTAAACCAAACACGTTCCAGCAGAGGATGGAGTCGCTGAGCTTGCCGCGCAAGTATCAAACGATCATCGTGCCGTCGAGTTCATTCCAACTGCTCACCGACTCGGCTCAGGCGGCTCAGGCAATGCAAAGCTTTTATGCCCATCTCCTCCCGGGCGGCGTTTTAGCCATGCCCTTCATGAGCATCTGGAACGAGGGTGATCCTGTTGAGACTGAATGGAAACAGACTGGCGAAAAGGTCAGGCCGGAGGGTGGCGCAATCGCGCGCCGCTGGTCGCGGGCATGGTACGACCTTGCCAATCAGCTTGAGCATACTGAGGACCGTTACGAGATAACAGTCAACGGCGAAGCCGTTACCTCTGAGCACCACCGTCGCTCGCCTGCCACCCGCTGGTACACCCGCGAACAAGTCGCCCGGCTTTATCGGGAAGCGGGCTTCGCCGACATTCAGTTCTTCAAGTTCGACGCCGTGATCGCGCCAGCAGAAGAGGCCGATACCACCTATCTGACGGTTGGGATGAAGCCATGATCCGGCCCTTCATCAAAGGCCTGGCACTGAGTGAGTTGTTCTTCAGGGAAGCGGTCAAACCGATTTTGGCTGACCGCTTCCCCAACCTCATCTACTCTGCGGCGCGGCTGGACAGAGGCTCGGATGTGCTGGGCTACGATACGCCACGCTCGACGGATCACGGCTGGGGGCCGAGACTACAATTGTTTGTATCCGAGGCGGATTACGAGCGCCATAGGGCCGAGATGGTTCGTGTGTTGAGCGAGACTCTGCCTTACGAGATTCATGGCTACCCGACTCACTTCGACAAACCGGATATTGGCGATGCGGCGCTAACTGAAATTGAAAGCGGGCCAGTCACTCATGGCGTCACTATTCACACCGTCCGGTCGTTTTTCGTCGAGTACCTGGGTCATGATCCGCGCGACGGCCTCGCCGTGACTGACTGGCTGACGTTCCCGGAGCAACGCCTGCGCACGATTGCGTCGGGGCGAGTTTTCCATGACGGGTTGGGTGAGCTTGAGTCGATTCGTGAGAGTGTGCGCTACTATCCACGCGACTTGTGGTTATATCTATTAGCAGGGCAGTGGCGACGGATCGATCAAGAGGAGCCGTTCATGGGCCGGTGCGGTGAGGTCGGAGATGAGTTGGGGTCACGTTTGCTCGCGGCACGGCTGGTGCGTGAGGTAATGAAGCTGTGCTTTCTCATGGAACGGCAATACGCGCCCTACAGCAAGTGGTTTGGCACAGCCTTCGCCGAACTCAAGTGCGCGCCGACCTTCAGGCCGATCTTCGAGCGTGTGCTGAACGCGCAGACGTGGCCGGAGCGTGAGCGGCATCTCTCTGCCGCATACGAAGCTGCTGCTGAACAGCGCAACGGTTTGGGGATCACACCGCCGCTTCCCGCCCAGGTTTCCAGCTTCCACGACCGGCCATATCAGGTCATTCACTCCGGCCAGTTTGTAGAAACGATTCAAGCGGCCATCACGGATGCAGCCGTGAGGCAGTTGCCCCTGAATTTGGGTTCGGTAGATCAGTTTGTAGACTCGACCGATGTGCTGGATGACACCGAGCGTGCCCGCAAACTGGAAGTGATGTATCAGAAGGATGTCTAAATAGTGAAAGGCGTTTATGACTGCTGGCAAAATGCATGACGACGAGATGGATACCGACGCACCCCTCGTGGGCCGGTTGCTCGCCGCGCAGTTTCCACAGTGGGCAGACCTTCCCATCGAGCCGGTCCCTTCCGCTGGAACTGACAACGCGCTCTACAGGCTCGGTGACGACATGGTTGTGCGATTGCCACGCATTCATTGGGCCGTCGGACAGGTGGAGGAGGAGCACACGTGGCTACCGAGGCTTGCCCCGTTCCTGCCGCTCGCCATCCCCGTTCCGCTCGCAAAAGGTGAACCCGGTGAGGGCTACCCCTGGCATTGGTCGGTTTATCGGTGGCTCGAAGGTGAGACCGCGACCATCGAGCGCATCGCCAATCCACGCCAGGCGGCGATTGATTTAGCGCAATTCATAGCCGCCCTACAACGACTTGATGCAACAGGCGGGCCACCGCCCGGGCCGCACAACTCCTCTCGCGGCGAGCCGCTGGCAATGCGAGACACGGAGACCCGCGACGCAATTGCCATCCTGCGAGGCACGCTTGATGCCGACACAATGACCGCCGTGTGGGACACCGCTATCGAGGCGCCAGCTTGGCATGGCCCGCTCGTCTGGCTCCATGGAGACCTGCAATCTGGGAATTTGCTGGCTGTACAGGGCCGGCTCAGCGCTGTCATTGATTTCGGGTGTTTGAGTGTGGGTGATCCAGCCTGCGACGTGATGGCCGCGTGGCTCTACCTGTCTGCCGAAACCCGGGACGTGTTCCGTGCAACCCTACAAGTCGATGATGCGACTTGGGCGCGAGGTCGCGGCTGGGCGCTGTCTGTCGGGTTGATTGCCCTCCCTTACTACCAGAACACGAATCCAGTGCTTGCCGGAATAGCCCGACGCGCAATCGCTGAAGTTCTTGCGGACTATAGTGCGTTCAGATAAGACCTGCCGGGTCTAGCTAACTCTAAATTTTGCCGGCTTTTCGACCAGACCCGGCAGGTCTGGATTCGCCAGGCGAGGTCTTTCGGCAGTTGCCCTGAATCTCAGATCAAAGGACGCTTGAAATGTTGAACGTGATCTACAAAGAAACTCTGGAAAACGTTGACTGGGCCGAAATGAAGGAAACCCTGCGCCTGGACAATTTCGACAATGGCCGAAACCCGGAGCAACTCAGAATCTCTTTCGAGAATAGCTTTGCCGCCTGCATCGCCTACGCCGAGGGCCGAATCATCGGCACGGTGCGGGCGCTCTCGGACGGCGTGTGCAATGCCTACATCGTGGACGTGTGGACGCTCAGCGCCTTTCGTCATCAGGGCATTGCCAGCAAGATGATACAGATCGTGCTCGACAAACTGCCGGGGCAACATGTCTACCTGTTCACCGATGATGCGGTTGAGTTTTACAAGAAGCTGGGCTTCAAGGAGCAGGGCATTGGCCTGGGGAAAGTGGTCGGCAAGTGGCTGGTGAATTGAGAGCAGGGGTGGGGTCGCCCGTCCCACAATGCATTAGAATCAGAGTCACATTCCACAACCACCAGGCCATAAAGCCGAAAGGAAACAAGATGACGACCATTGACCGAACCCGATTGAAAGAACGCCTTGCTCAAGAGGAAAAGCTTTTCGTCGAGAAGCATCCGCGCTCGCGCGAATTATTCGAGCGGGCCAAATCCAGTTTGCTGGGTGGTGTGCCCATGAACTGGATGGTGCGCTGGGCGGGCAAGTACCCCGTCTTCGTCAAAGAGGCGAGCGGCGCGCACTTCGCCGACGTGGACGGCAACGACTACGTTGACCTGTGCCTGGGCGACACGGGCGCGATGACCGGCCACGCGCCCGAGGCCACGGTAAACGCTCTCGTCGAGCAAACGCGGCGCGGCATCACCTTGATGCTCCCCACCGAAAATGCCATTTGGGTCGGCGAGGAACTTGCCCGGCGCTTCGGCCTGCCCTACTGGCAAATTGCCATGACGGCCACCGACGCCAATCGTTTCGCCATCCGCCTCGCCCGGCACATCACGGGCCGCAACTTGATTCTGGCCTTCAACTATTGTTATCACGGCACGGTGGACGAGACATTCGTCACCTTGAACGACGGGGTAGCCGGCCCCAGGCAGGGCAACCTTGGCCCTGCCGTGAACCCGGCCACGACTACGAAGGTGATCGAGTTCAACGACATCGCCGCCCTGGAGTCGGCGCTTGCCCCTGGCGACGTGGCTTGTGTGCTGGCCGAGCCGGCCATGACCAATATCGGCATCATCCACCCCGACCCCGGCTATCATGATACGCTGCGCGAAATTACACGACGCACCGGCACGCTGTTGATCATTGACGAGACGCACACGATCTGCTCCGGGCCGGGCGGCTACACAAAAGCTTACGGCCTTGAGCCAGACATGCTCACCATCGGCAAGCCGATTGCGGGCGGCATACCCGCCGCCGCTTACGGCATGAGCGCCGAAGTGGCCGAACGAGTCCGCGCCCAAACGAGCGTGGACGACGCCGACACGGGCGGCATCGGCGGCACGCTGTCGGGTAATGCGCTGGCGCTGGCGGCGATGCGGGCCACTCTGCAAAACGTTCTCACCGAAGAGGCTTTCGCCCGAATGATTCCGCTCGGCGAGCGATTCGCCGACGGAGTCGAGTCGGTGATCCGCGAGAAGAAACTGCCGTGGATTGTGAAGCGGCTCGGGTGCCGGGCCGAATACTGGTTCCGCGAGACGCCGCCGCGCAACGGCGGCGAGGCCGCTGCCGCGGTAGATGTGGAACTTGATCGGTTCATGCACCTGTTCGCCCTCAATCGCGGCATCCTGATGACGCCGTTCCACAACATGGCACTCATGTCGCCAAGCACAACGGAGGAAGATGTTGACTATCACACCAAAGTTTTCCGAGAAAGCGTTGAGGCGCTGATCGGCTAGTCATGTACTTAATGTCTCTTCGCTCTTCAACAAACGCTTACGCCTGTCATCCCGAGCGACCCTTCGGCTTTGCTCAGGGCAGGCGCGAGGGACCTCTGCCGCACCCGTAGAGATTCCTCGCCGCAAACGGCGGGGCTCGGAATGACATAGCAAAGGCTCTTACGACAACGAGGCAACCTTGCCCACAAACAATCTCGAACTCAGCCCGTCTCTGCTGGAAGTCGCCGTCTTCGGTGAACCTGTTCGAGGGCGTGTACGCCGCCGGGCGCTGGCCGGTGGGCATTTACCCCGACTGGCTGAGAACGGGCCTCACCTTCCTGGTGCCTGTCGCCTTCGCCGTCACCGTCCCGGCTGAGGCGCTCACCAACCGCCTCACGCCGCAAACGCTGGCCGGCGCGGCGGCGCTGGCCGTTGCCCTGTTTCTCCTCGCCCGCTGGGTGTGGCGGCGCGGCTTGCGGGCTTACTCTGGCGCGTCGGCGTAATTAGAAAACGGATTCAACGGGTTGAACGGATGATGAAAAGCTTTCTCGCTATTATGGTTTGCGCTTTGATACTGGCGGCTTGCGGAAGTTCGACGGCCTTGCCGAGTCCGCCGCCTACGCGGGACGGCGGTGTCCCAACCCGCACCGTGCTTCCGGCCTCTCCCACTCCAGCCGACACTGTCGGCCCGGCATTCAACCGCATCACGACCTCGAGCACCGGCTTTGCCAAGTTCGATTGCACGCCGACGTCGATCACGGTCACGGCGAACCTCACCGACCCCTCGGGTGTGGCGCACGTGGTGCTGTGGTATCGCGTCGGCGCGGATCAGCCGTTCACGCCGGTTGGGGTAGAATTCCTGGGCGATGACGAATATAGCAAAACGGTGAAGGGAACGGATGTGCCGGGGTCGGAGTATGGCCCCTGGGAGTTTTACATCACGGCGGAGGATGGGGCGGGCAATATGAGCCAAAGCTCTGTTGATACCAGCGTGAGCCTATTGCCTTGTGTCGGTTAGCAGACAATGATCCGCCTTCGCGTCTGAGCAAGTATATCGGTGGTTGACTTGGCCGAAAATAGGTGTATAAACCTCCCTGAAATAAGACACCGCTTGTCCGGTTTATGAACGGCCCGGTGTCTTCCACATTTCTAAAGAGGGAGTGTTGCCAATGTAAGCCTCTTCAAAAGTGTGCTTCCGTCGAGCAGCCTATTTGACTTGTTCCGTCTGTATCGTTGCAATTGCATATCCAAGAGAGGAGCCAACCACCATGCACTTCAATGCCCATTTCACCTGGCGAATTCGCCGCGCGACGATGATTGCCCTGTCGCTCGTGCTACTTCTATTATTACCCCTCACCGCTTCAGCCAATGTGGCGGTGACCAAGATCAGCGAAGACACTTACACCAACACCACCAGCCAACACAAAACGCAAGTCGAGTCCGACACGTTTGCCTTCGGCTCGACCATCGTCGCCGTGCAACAGACCGGCCGCTTCTTCGACGGCGGTGCGTCCAACATCACTTGGGCGACCTCCAATGATAATGGAACAAACTGGGTAACCGGTAACTTGCCCGGCATTACCAAGCACGACAATCCAGCCAATCCATATGACCGGGTCAGCGATCCAGCTGTGGCTTACGATGCCCAGGACGGCGTTTGGTTAGTCTCAACGCTGGCGATTACGGAAGTAGGCGGCGGCATCCTCGGCGCGGCGGTGCTCAGCAGTCGTTCTACGGATGCCATGGGTACCGCTTGGAACAACCCGGTGATTGTCTCGGCAGCAAGCGGCAACAGTAACCTGGACAAGAACTGGATCGCCTGCGACAACACAGCCAGCAGTCCGTTCTATGGCAACTGCTATACCCAGTGGGACGATAACGGCCAGCTGAACAAGCTGTACATGAGCACCTCCACCAATGGCGGGTTGACCTGGGGCGCGAAAAAAGCCACCAAGGGCAACTACCACGGCCTGGGCGGCCAGCCGGTCGTTCTGAATAACGGCACCGTCTGCGTGCCCTACTATACGGGCGGAACGCAGATTGGGGCTTTCCGATCCACTAATGGCGGTGGAAGTTGGAGCGCTGCCGTGCTGGTAATGAACATAACCACCCATACGGTGGCTGGCAACCTGCGCAGCCTCGCGTTGCCCTCTGCCGAAGTGGACGGCTCTGGTAAGGTGTACGTTGTCGTGCAGGACGCCAGCTTCCGCAGCGGCGCCTCATCGAACGATATCGTGATGAGCACCTCAACTAACTGCACGACCTGGACCTCGAAAGTGCGCATCCCGATCGATACCGTCACCAGCGGAGTCGATCACTTCATCCCCGGCATCGGGGTCGATAGGAACACATCTGGCAGTGGCGCGCACATCGGGATCACCTACTACTACTACCCGGTCGCGAACTGCACCTTCGCCACCTGCGCACTGCGTGTTGGCTATATCTCTTCGGCAAACGGCGGTACGAGCTGGGCTGCATTTACCGAAGTGGCCGGCCCGATGACATTGAGCTGGCTGCCGAATACCAGTCAGGGCCGCATGGTCGGTGACTACACCTCGACCTCCTATAGCGCGAGCGGCCTGGCTCACGGCGCCTTCGCCATCGCCTTCGCACCGACGGGGAATGCCGATTGTGCGATAGCAACGCCGAACTGCGATCAGGCGACATACACCACGGCGAGTGGACAGGCTCTGGCGGTGACAAGCGTGGCAGAGACGCCGGTTGAGCAGCCTCGGATCTCCATGGCCGCGGCTGAACATGCAGCGGATCAATCCGCGGTTACTAGCCGCTAGGTCCAACACACCTTTCAACCGATTTTTAAACCGTTATGCGAAAGCGGATGGGGCATGCCTCATCCGCTTTTTGTTAGCGCGCCAAAGTGATGGGATGACCGCTGGTTCGGGCGGCAGTTCGCGAAGCGTGCCGCCCCGTCGGTTTGGCGCGCCAATTGCCTTTTCAATTCTGAATAGGGCGATCAACTATCACCCCACATTAACCTTCAAAAGGGTATAATTTCCCACAGAGGGAAATTGAAATGCTTGAAGGTATTCGCAACTTCGCCATCTTTGTGGCCGTCCTGGGCGGCCTGATTTTTTTCCACGAGCTGGGCCACTTCCTGGCCGCCGTCTGGCTCAAGGTCAAAATCAAGGAATTTGGCATCGGCTTCCCGCCGCGCCTGCTGGGCACCGCGCGCGACAAGACGGGCAAGCGCCGCTGGTTCTTTGGCAGTCCGCCCGCCGACATTGACCCGAACGACGTGGTCTATTCCCTCAACTGGTTGCCGCTCGGCGGCTTTGTGCGGCCAGCCGGTGAGGACGATCCCAATGTGCCGGACGGGTTAGCCGCTTCCCCGAAGCGAGTCCGGTTCATCGTGCTGGCCGCCGGGCCGGCCGCCAACCTGCTCATCGGCTTCATCGTCTTCACTATTGGCTATACCCTCGGCTGGCCGGTGTACAACGATACCGTCAACATCGCCGAAGTCGTCTCCGGCGCGCCCGCCGACCTCAGCGGCTTGAGGCCCGGGGACACGATCCTGACCATCAACGACGAGGCGGTATCAACGTCCAACAACCGCCTCACCGAAGCCGTGCGCGAAAATCTGGGCGTGCCGGTCACCCTCACCATTCGCCGCGACGATCAAACCCTGAGCATCAACGTCACCCCGCGCACCGAGTGGCCGCCGAACCAGGGGCCGATGGGCGTCACCCTCGAAAGCGCATGGAAGCTGGTCGAGTACCCTCTGCCGCAAGCCATCGGGTTGGGCGTGAACGAAGTCTTTTATCAGATTTACGAGACGTTGATGTTGCCGGTGCGGCTGACTACCGGCGCGATTCAGGCGGACGAAGTGCGCTTCGTCAGCGTCGTCGGCCTCAAGAGCATCAACGACGCCGCCGTGGATACGGCGCTTGAAATTAACGAGTGGTTCCCGATCCTCAGGTTCATAGGCGCGATTAGCGTGGCCCTGGCCCTCACCAACTTACTGCCGCTCCCGGCCCTCGACGGCGGGCGCATCATGTTCGTTCTCATCGAAGCGGTGCGCGGGCGGCGCGTTGAGCCGATGCGTGAAGGCCTGGTGCACGTGATGGGCCTCGTCTTTTTGCTGGCGGTCATGGTCTTGCTCATGATCAACGACATCTTCAATCCCATCTCCCTCCGCTGAGTCCCTTTCCGTAAACCGCAAACCGCCGCCCACAAGGGGCCAGGCTGCGTTTACGGACAGGCATTGAGACGCTATGACCACCAAACACGGTCCCAAAGCCTTCACCCAGATTCTTGCCGATCTGGCGAATGAAAAATACCCGCCTCGAAAACAAGACCTGCGCGCCCTCTCCGACCTCAACGCCAAACAGGTGGCGGCTTTCGTGGAGGCCTGGCCCAAAATATCGGTCGCTCGACGATTGACGATTATGAACGAGCTTGGCCAACTGGCCGAAGAGACTTTTGATCTGGATATTCGCGCTGTGGCTCGCGCCGCCCTCAACGACCCGGACGGCGAAGTACGGGCCAGCGCCATTCGTAACCTGTGGGAAGACGAGGGCGTTGATCTGATTGACATCTTGATGACTGTTCTCAATCGCGACCCGGCCCCCGAAGCCCGGGCCGCCGCCGCCACCGCCCTCGGCCAGTATGTGTACCTGGGCCAGATGGAAGAACTGGACCCGGCCCTGGCTCGCAAAGTCGAAGACACGCTCCTGTCCATTTATGCCGGAGCCGATACCCCCGACATTCGCCGCCGGGCGCTGGAGTCCATCGGCTTTGCCGACCGGCCCGACGTAGCCGCCGCCATTGATCAGGCTTACGAAAGCGGCGACGAGCAACTGCGCGTGAGCGCCCTGTTTGCCATGGGCCGCAGTCTGGATCAAGAAAAGTGGGGGGCGATGGTGCTCAACGATTTGACTCACCTCAGCCCCAGAATCCGGTTTGAGGCGGCGCGGGCCGCGGGCGAACTGTCGCTGGCCGACTCCATCCCGGCGCTGGGCCAACTCATTCGCGACGTTGACCCCGAAGTCAGAGAAATAAGCATCTGGGCCTTGGGCGAGATCGGCGGCGACGACGCCCGCGAGTTGTTGCAAAACCTGCTTGAAGACGCCGACGACGACGGGCTGGCCGAGATCATTGACGATGCCCTGGCCAACGTCGAAGTGATGGACGGCATTGCCGACTTCAGCCTGCTGGGCCTCGACGATGACGACGAAGACGATGCGCGCGCGCGCAATGCCCGCCTGAATTGACTCTGCTCCTTACCATCCTCCTCGAACAAATCGCGCCGATCCTGCTGGCCGCCGGGGCCGGCTTCGCCGTAGGCCGCGCCTACAAGATCGATCTCAAAGCCGTCTCCCGGATTATCTTCTACATCTTCAGCCCGTGCCTGGTGTTCATCTCGTTCACCGAAAGCAACTTGAACGGCGAACAGTTTGGCCGGATGGCGGCCTTCACGGTGGGGACGGTCTTGGTGCTGGGACTGGCGGCGTTTTTGTTTGGCCGGGCCATGCGGCTGGAGCGCCACGCCCTGGCCGGGTTGGTCGTCATCAACATGTTCGGCAACGGCGGCAACTACGGCCTTCCGCTCAACCTCTTTGCCTTTGGCGAAACGGCGCTGGCCTGGGCGACGATTTACTACGTGGTGAGCACGGCCCTGGTCTACACCGTGGGCATCGTGGTCGCCTCCAGCGGCCGGGCCTCCGTGCGCCAGGCCCTGAGCGGCGTCTTCAAAGTGCCGATGATTTACGGGCTGATACTGGCAATTGTCATGCGGCTGGCCGGGGTGGAATTGCCGCCGACGATCTTTCGCGCCGTCAAGCTCCTGAGCCAGGCCGCCTTGCCGGTGATGCTGGTGGTGCTGGGCCTGCAGTTGGCCGAAGTCAAACGCCCGCAGAACTTGCGGCTGGTCACCGCCGCCTCGGTCTTTCAGTTGATCTCCGGCCCGGTCGTCGGGCTGGCTATGGCCGCCCTGCTTGGCCTGAGCGGCCCGGCGCGGCAGGCCGCCGTGGTGGAAGCCTCCATGCCGACCGCCGTCATCACCACCATCATCGCCGTCGAATACAACATTGACCCGGTGTTCGTCACCGGCGTGGTGCTCGTCACTACCTTGCTTAGCCCCATCACCCTCACCCCGCTCATCGCCTACCTTCAGTTGTGAACGTATGCGCCGCCTACTTGTCATCCTATCCGTTCTTTCCGTTTTATCCGCTTCTCCTGTCCACGCCCAGGTTGGCATCACCCACGACTCATCGGACGTGATCTACACCTTTGGCGGGCAGATGATCTTCACCCTCGTCGCCCACAGCGAGGCCGACATCGTCAAAGCCACCCTGCTCGTGCGCGTGGGCGACGCTGACCGCACTGACGTGTACGAAGTACCAATCACACCCATGCCGCGCCTCGAAACCAAATACACCCGCGACTTGCAGGCGGAGCCTATCCCGCCTTTCGCGCCCGTCCACTATTCGTGGCTACTCACCGATGCCGACGATCACACCTTGATGACCGAGGAAAAGATACAGTTTTACGAAGACAACCGTTTCGACTGGCAGACGGTGGGGCGGGGGGCAATTGCCGCCCACTGGTACAACGGCGATGTGGCCTTCGGCCAGGCCGCCGCCGACATTGGCTACAAGGCCCTCAACCAGGTCAGCCGCTTCCTCGGCGCCCAGCCCCCGCCGGAAGTCAACATCTACGTGTACGCCAACGTTGACGATCTCCAATCGGGATTGCGCCTCGGCGGGCGAACCTGGGTCGGCGGCCACGCCGACCCGGAGCTGGGAGTGGTGCTGGTGACCGCCGCCCCTGGCCCCGAGGCCGTCATCAACCTGGAACGCGACCTGCCACACGAGTTGGCTCATGTGATGGTCTATCAGATCGTCGGCCCCGGCTACGATCGGATGCCGCGCTGGCTCGACGAGGGTCTGGCCATGAACAGCGAACAGCAACCGCGCTCTGATCTTGAGATTGCCCTCAACCAAGCCGCGCAAGCCGACAACTTATTGCCGCTCAACGTGCTGTGCGCGCCGTTCGGCATTGACTTCGACCAGGCCTTGCTATCGTACGCCCAGAGCAAATCAGTGGTGCGCTACATTCTGGATCGCTGGGGACCGGCCAAGATGAACGAACTGCTCCTGGCCTATCGCGACGGCGCCACCTGTGAAGGCGGCGTCCAGCGCGAACTCAATCTCTCCCTGCCCGAACTGCAAGCCGACTGGCAGAGCGATGTGCTCGAAGCCAGCCCGTTCACCAAATTCGTGAGCGACACGGTCCCGGCCATCGCCGTCTTCGGCCTCCCGGCCCTGATCATCGCTGCCCTCATCTTCGCGCCCCGGCGCAGAAAATGACGCCGGATGGACGCGACCGACGACAACTTTCGTCGTTCGCGGTTCGCCCATCGTCTCCGACCATGACCACTTCCGCTCCCATCCTCATCTTCGACCTCGAAACCCAGCTTCTCTCCGATGACGTGGGCGGCTGGAGCAACATTGCCAAAATGAAACTGGCCTGCGCGGTGACGTATAACCTGACCAGCGGCGAGTTTAACGACTATCTCGAATCGGACGTGGAAAAACTTCTGGCCGACTTGCGCGCCGCCAGCCTGGTCGTCGGCTTCAACGTCCGCCGCTTCGACTACGAAGTTCTGCGGCCTTATGCCAGCAAGCCCCTTCAACTACCCACCCTCGATATGCTGGAAAACCTTTATCAGACGCTGGGCTTCCGTCTCTCGCTCGATTCGGTTGCCGCGGCCACTCTCGGCCGCAGCAAAAGCGCCGACGGCGTGCAGGCCGTGCATTGGTTCAAAACCGGGCAGACGCAGAAACTGCTCGACTACTGCCGCCAGGATGTGCAAGTGACTCGCGAGCTGTACGACTACGGCAAACAACACAAGCACCTCAAATACCGCGATAAGTTCGGGCGGCTGAAGCAGGTGGCGGTCAAATGGTAAAATCAGTGAACAGCAAAAAAAGTGAACAGTGAGCGGCGAACAGCACTGCTCACTGTTTACTGCTCACTGTTCACCGCTCTTCCATGACCGACCTCGCTCCCACTCGCCTTCATGCCCGCGTCCACGGCCTCGTCCAGGGCGTGTACTTTCGCGACACCACCCGGCAAACAGCCCGCGCCCTCAACGTCGCCGGCTGGGTGCGCAACATGCCCGACGGCTCGGTGGAAGTGACCGCCGAGGGCACCCGCCCGGCGCTGGAGTCTCTGCTGAACTTTCTACACGCCGGCCCAATCCAGGCCCGCATCGAGCGGGTGGAGGCCGAGTGGGGAGCCGCCACTGGCGAATTCGCCGGCTTCCATGTCCGCCCCTGATCTTTCCCCATGCAAAACAGCCACCCGAAAGTCGAACGTACCGCCTGGGCGGTCTTGATCGCGTCCTTTATCACCTTCTGCGCCCTCGCCATCTCCATCCCGCTTACCGTCCGCTGGTATTTGCTGACGAACGAAGTTGCCCAGGAAGTTTCCATCTCGCTCGTCTCCGGCACGGTGTTCCTCATACAACCGGGCGCGACGCGGCCCGAAGCCGTGGTCGAAACCGTCCCTGGCCTCGACGCCGGCGCCCAGATTGAAAGCGAGTCCGGGGCGCAAGCCGCCGTCTCGTTTGTGGCGCCCGATAAAACCACCGTCCTCGGCGGCCTGCAAATTTATGGCGGCACGCGCGTCGCCCTGGGCGCGATGCGTTCACCGCGCTTCAACTGGGGCGATCTTCCACACCGGATCATTATCGAAATGCAAAGCGGGCGGGCGCGGGTCAACGTCGCCTCAGACGTTGCCCGCCAGGTGACGGTCACCCTGAACACGCCCCACGGAGTGGTGCTGTTGGATCGCCCCGGCAGTTATTCGGTCGAGGTCACCGACAAAGCCACCGAAGTGGCGGTGCGCGACGGCATCGCCGCCGTTTTTGCCCAGGAGGAAAATGTCGCCCTGGCCACCGGCGAGCGCACCCTCATCCCGGCCGGCAAGCCGCCGCAAGGCATCCTCACCGGCGAGCGCAACCTGATCATCAACGGAGATTTTGCCGCATCGCTCTCGCCCGATTGGACGGTGTATCAGGACCGGACTCCCGGCGACGTGTTGGGCGAGATCAAACGCGAACCCGACGACGACCGCAACGTCGTGCATTTTGTCCGCCCCGGCGTAAACTGGGGGCGCACCGGCGTCCGCCAGGTGATCAACCGCGACGTGCGCGACTACAAAACCTTGCGCCTGCACCTGGCCGCGCGCCTGATCCGGCAAGACGTGCTCGCCTGCGGCTCGCAGGGATCAGAGTGCCCGCTGATGATCAAGATCGAATACGCCGACGTGGCCGGCAACGACCGCGAGTGGGTGCAGGGCTTCTACTACCTGGCCGACCCGACTAACAAATTGCCCACCCTGTGTGTCACCTGCCCGGCCCCGACCACCGATCATGTCCGCGTCGAGCGCGGCGGCTGGTATCTCTACGAGTCGCCGGACTTGATCGAGCTTTTCAAGAAAACCGGCGCCGACCCGGCCATCCTCAAGGCCATTTCAATTTATGCCGAAGGCCACATCTTCGAGAGCTACTTCTCTGAAGTAGAACTGCTGGCGGGCGACTGACAGACACGAACTCCCAAATCCCAAAACCCCAACTTCCAAAGCGACTATGCGCCGCTACCTTCTCGGCCTTCTACTCCCTCTTGTCGTTTATTTCATTCTGGCCCTGCCCCAGCTCGACCTGCCCGGCCTGCACAACGACGAAGCCGCCGAGGCCGGACTGCAAGCGGGCCAGATCATCTCCGGCCAGCCAATTTCCGCATTTCGTGAGGCTGGAATCGTTGTCGGAGGCCGCACCTTCCCACTGATGGTGCAGGACTACATCGGCGCGTTCAACGTTTACTTCTCACTGCCCTTCTTTGCCGCCTTCGGTTCAACCGCCTTTGCCTTGCGGCTGTACACGGTGTTGATTGGGGCGCTCACCATCCTTTGTGCCTTTGGGTTTGTAAGGGAAGCCTTCGGCCCGCGCCCGGCCTTCATAGCCGCCATGCTGTTGGCCGCCTCGCCGTCGTTCATCTTCTGGCAGAGGCAGGGCGTGTTCGTGGCCTCGCTTACGGCTACGCTCACGATGGCCGCGTTGTGGGTCGGGACGCTTTGGGCCAAGAAAGGTGGTTGGAAGCTAGCCGCCCTGCTCGGTCTGATTTGCGGCGCAGGCCTCTACGCCAAACTGCTTTTCATCTGGATCATCGGCGGGATGGTTGGAGCGTTGGCGATCATTAACTTGCCTATTGTTGCATGGCAGTTCATTAACGCAAAGACGCAAGGGCGCAAAGACGCAAAGGTAATGAGAGCATTCGGTGTTTCGGCTGGCGATTCTAAACCGCGCCTACACAAGGCAAAGTCCATCCTTCGGCAAGCTCAGGACAGGCTCTTCGTGGACTCAGTCGGCGTAGGCCGACTTCGCGTTTTGTTGCCGCGATTTCAATCGCCGGAACGCCTAATTGGTATTCGGGAGTTTGAGCTTTTCCCCCGCACTCCCCGCCGAACTTCAGGCGTCCCACACTTCCTTGCCTTCGTCACCGCCTTCCTCCTCGGCCTGTTGCCGCTTCTGGCCTACAATCTGCAAACGGGCGGCACGTTCCTCTCGGTTGGCACGAACCTCACCACGTCTTACTATGGCGTGAACAACCTCAACTTTGCCGAGAACCTGCGCGGGCGGATCGACCAGTTTCAGGCGGTGCTGGCCGGGCGCGATCATCTGTGGTACCTCGGCGGCTCGTTTGGCAACGCCATGTGGGAAACCGCCTTGCGCGTGGCGGCGCTGGCCATCCTCGCCCGCGCCCTCTTTCGACGGCAACGCTCGCGCGCCCCGCTCGCGCTCCTGCTCCTGCTGGCCTTCGGCGTGATTCAAACCTCGTTCACCGTCTCCGGCCTCTTCCCGACTCACTTTTCGATTTTCGCCCCGCTGTGGCCCGTCATCGTCGCACTAGCCAGCGAGATCGTCTTCGACCCGTTTCACGAGCCGATCATGATTCACGTGAGCGGCCCGCCGTTGAGCGCGTTGAGCGGCGGCCTGGCGCGAGGCTGGCTGGGATTTTTGAACATGGGGATGATGGTGCTGGCCGTTCTGCTAGGCATGTTGTGGACGCAAGACGTTTTCGTCGTGGCCCAATATCATCTCGCCCTCAACAAGAGCGGCGGCCTGGGGCCGCACTCGGATGCGGTGTATCGCTTGGTGGACACTCTTGAAGAAAACGCCGACGCGAACGCGGCCGTGGCCGCGATGGACTGGGGATTTGCGCCGCAGGTGCGGATGCTGACCAATGGCAAAATCGCCCCACAGGAAATTTTCGGCTACACCTGGGAGACGGACGAAGGCTTCGCCGACCGCCTGGCCGAAGTTGCCGCCCGGCCCGGCACGCTCTTCGTCTTCCACTTTCCGCAAGAAACCATCTTCCCCCGCCGCGAGGCCTTCGAGGCTTACGTTCAATCACAGGGCTGGCAGGCCGAGCAGGTAGCGGTTATCTCGCGGCGAGATGGGGCGCCGGTGTTTGAGGTGGTGAGGGTGGAGAGGTGAGAACAACGGATCGGACGAATTTAGCGGATTAAAATCCGTCTAATTCGGTTGATCCGTTGTTCTAAACACGGCGGCAAGAGAGCGCGCCCCCGCTTGCGCGCCAGGATGAAAATAGCACGGATTCCCGCGCAAAGCGTGAACGGATCGAATCCGCCTATTCTGTAAATCCGTGCTATCAACCAGAGTAAACAGAGAGCAGAGTCAGAACGGGGACGCCGCCGCCCGAAAACTGTAGAACCTGCGCCCGCCATCCGGGGGATACCTGAGGCGGTACGTACAGCGCGCAAGCCTACTATCATAGAGGAAGAAGGAGCCGCCACGCAACACGCGTAACACTGAGTCTGGCGCATCTATAGCCTCTCGTCCATCTTTGGCTTCGTAAGGATACTTGAAGTCTAGCTTCTGAAAATCTTTCCCCCACAAGCTACATGTCCACTCAAAAACATTGCCGCTCAAATCCAACAGACCGTAAGGGCTGGCCCCGCCGGGAAAGCAGCCGACGGCGCTGGTAGTGTTGAGGCTCGTTTCTTCTGTGTTGGCCTTGTTCGAGTCAAATTCGTCGCCCCAGGGATAAATCCACTGGCTGTTTCCCCGCGCCGCTTTCTCCCATTCGGCTTCAGAGGGCAGAACAATACGCCACTTGCCTCCACGCAGTAACCCGGCCAAAGGCTCCGGCGTGCCCGGCCACTTCTTCAGCGTTTCAGTCAGCCAGTCACAATACTTGCAAGCTTCGTGCCAGGTCACGTTGACGACCGGATGATTGGGCAGGCCGAGCAAGCTTTCTTCACGCGCAGGATTGTGACCACTGGCTTCCACAAAAGCTCTGAATTGAGCAACGGTGACCGGATAGCGGGAGATGAAATAACGGGGCAAGGTGAGCTTGTGTTGAGGCTGTTCTTCTTCTTGGGCATATCGGTCTTGCTTGGGGTCACTGCCCATGATGAACGGGCCTGACGAAATCTCCACGAAGCCAAGTAGCGGTTCGTCGGGCAAGTGCCAGGCGTCGGCGCGAAAGCGCGGGTCACCCAACTTGGCTAAAGCGTTTCCGGCGTCGGCGCGTTCAATCGCGGCCAAAGACTCCTGCTCAGACCTGACAGGTCTCAGAGACCTGTCAGGTCTTCCGAGGAGCGACACAAGGCTTGAACGCAGACGCTTGAGATAAGGTTGGCCGCCGTCGGGCGCAGTGTCACTTTCAACCGTCTCTTTTCCAACCAGCGCCGCAATCTCGCCCGCCCACAGCGTGGCGCGTTGAGCCTGCAACGTTGCCGGTTCGCCCGGCGGGCAGAGGCGGTAAGCCGTGTTGAGCAGTTCGTTGAAGTTACGGCGGTTAAAGAGAAGTTCTTCCGCGCCCAGGCGGACGGCCAACTGCCAGTAGTCGCCCTCGGCGGCGTGGGCGAACAACGCGCGGGCCATGTCGCGCTGGCCCGCCAAATAGCACCCGGCCAGATATTCCTGAAAGGTGCGGTGCGGGAAACTGTAATTGGCCGGTCGGTTCGGCTCGCCGCCGCGCCCCACCAACAACCCGGCCCGCTGATCCACGTAATCCAAAAACTCGGCGGCCAGGGCGGCGCTACCGAGATAGTCGCGGCTTTCGAGCAGAGTCAGCGCCTTGCCGCGCTCCAAATCGGCGGCTTCTTTCTTGTCGCCTTCGCCGGCGCGCGTGAGATGCGCCTCGTAAGCCAGCCGTTCCATCGTCGCCCGCAGGCGCAAATCGTCTTTGAGGAAAGCCCGCATCTCGTCGGACGGCCCAACGTCGCCGGTCTTGCGTTTCTGCCAGCGCCGCAGAAGCACGTCCACCGCCTGCTTGTAGAGTTGCACCCGCTCCCTTGGCAGGCCGATCTCTTTTTGATGGATCAACGCCATCGTGGTCAGCATCATCGGGTTATCGGAGAGTTCGCGCAAATCCGGGGCCAGGGCGGCTTCGGCCAGATTCCCGGCTTTGCTCTTCGCTTCTTCAACATCGAAGCGGCCCAAATCCTTCTGGGCGTTGTACCACGCCACGGCAAACGACCTGACCTTGTCTTCGTCAAACGGAGCTAATGTGCGCTCCTGAAAGTTGGGCAGGACGGCCTCGCCGTGATACGAGCGAACGCGGCAGGTGAGGATGATGTGGGCCAGATGATAGCGGCCAATGACGGCCTGAACCGCCCGCCGCACCAAACCGCGCAAGTCGTGCGGCACTTCGTCCAGGCCGTCGAGGGCCAGCAAACAGCCGCCGGTGTCGAAGGCCTCGCGCAAGCCCGGTTCAAAGCCTTTGGCTTCCAATCGGGCCAAATCGCTCACCGCCTGATCGCGCACCAGCGCGGCCAATGTTTCGCGCTGGCGCTCGCCCGGAAGAGAATCAAGGTTGAGGGCGGCCAGCGCCGGGGCGAGATCGCGCAAGGTGATCAGCACCGGCAACAAGTCCTTCGGGATTCCTTCGGGCGATTTGCCGTCGGCCAGTTGGGCCAGCAGTTCGCGGGCAAAGGTGCTCTTGCCCGATCCCGGCCCGCCGAGCAGAGCCAGCTTGGGCGATTGAATTGCGGCTTCCAGGGCGGTGAGCGGGCGATAGTCTTTGTCGGCCACCGGCTCGCCTTCGAGCCGCATCCCTTTGCCAATCACCGCTTTGCCTTGTTGCTCGCGTTCTTCGCTTTCTTCTTTTGTCAGCGACACAGGGAAGGGCGCAGTCGTGTCCAAATCAATGTACACGCTGTCGAGGGTGATCTCTTCGTCCGCGCCTTCTTCGCCGCCGAGCGCGGCCAGGGGCAGGGCCTTGCACAGGCGGCTGAGGTTGGCTAGGTAACGCTTGCGGGCGGCGCTGGAATCGTCGGTCTTTGGTGCTTGAACAAGCTTGCCGCCCGGCGCAACATAGGTTGCGCCCGGCCCAAGTTCCACGTTGTCCCGGCCAACCACGTTTCGCGCCGCCACTGCGCTATCTTTGAGATCGCTAATCTTCACCCCGCCTTGCTGGGTAATGTTGAGTTGCGCCAGCAAAACCTCGCGCCGGGCGCGAAGCGGGGCCATCATGGCCTCAAGCTGTTCGTCGGGCAGGCTTCCGCGCAGAGCTTCAAGCGGTTTCAGCGCCGCTTCAATTTTGCGAAGTTCGTCGTCGGGAGTGGGAGTGGTCATGCCGGAAGTATAGCGAAGGCTGAGAGAGGGGGCAAATGCAAAAGTTGGGCGCGAGCAGAGAGGCAGTGGGTTGGGCGCTCTAATCCGCCATGTGGCTTGGTTCTTCACATCACCTTTGGTTCTGCCGGGGAAGTTTCCCGGCAGGATCAAGGGCAACTAAGAACCAAAGGTAGGGGGCGGATTAGAGGCTCAAAATAGCACGGATTCTCGCCCTTCGCGTGAACGGATGCATCCGTTCATTCCGAGAATCCGTGCCGTGAATCAAAAACGCCGGGCCTCTTCCCAGAAACCCGGCATTGCTAATCTCCACGCGAAGCGTCCAATTCTCTAAAAGTTCCTCGCCCCCACAATCTTCGGAATATCCGTCATCATCCCGTCCTCCAGCCGCCAGGCTTCGTTGGGGAAGAACGACGAGGCCGAAAGGACGAAGGCGAAGGCCGCGCCCAGGCCGGACAGGTCGCGCAGGCGTTTGTAGTAGTTCACGTACTGCTGGCCCTTGATGCGGGTGTTGGTGTTGTCAGTCGGGTTCGAGAACTCGGTGATGAACAACAGCTTGTTCGGGTAACGGCGGCGGTATTCTTCGTACACCAGGCCGCCGGTCGGCGAGAGTTGATCCGAGTCGCTTACCCAGTAACAGTGGCAGGCCAGCCAGTCGGCGGAGGAACGAATGGCCTCGTCGCCCTGGCCCAGGAAGGCCCACGAGTCCACCCGCTGGCCGCTGATGCTGGCGCCCGGCGAGAGGCCGGGGTAGCCAAACTTGGCTTCGGGGTATTTGGCTTTGAGGCGGTTGACCACGTCCTTGAACCAGTTGCCAAACTCGCGGCCATCCTGCCACGAAAACTTCCAGCCTTCGAGTTGCAGGTTCGGCTCGTTGTGCACTTCGAAGTAGCGCACGCCGCGATTGTAGAACTGGCCCATGTCGTACTCGACCCACGAAGCAAATTCGTCCGAGCGCACGGTGCGCCCCCGGAAGTCGGCGAACAGGCGCACCATAACAAACATGTCGTTTTTGATCTGGCGCAGACGATCCAGATTCTCCGGGCGGCCCGACGATAAAAGTTTGATGGCTTCAACACGGGATGTTTGAAGGACGGGGTAATCGGCTTCCATTAATGGGCCGTCGGCCCGTCCATTGACTCCCACCAGGCATTTGCCGTAGGGCCAGCCGAAGGTGCTCGGCGGCGGCGTCACCGTGCCCGCGTCTTGCAAAAACGGAGTCGGGTCAATAATGTCGTTGGGAAAGCTGGTCAGGCCGGCGGCGGTCGCCCCTTGCTTCTTCAAGGTGAGGTGCAGGTGACTGCCGGTGGAGTTGCCGGTCGAGTCGGCAATGCCGATCTTGTCGCCCGCTTTCACTTGCTGTCCTACCTGCGCCAGTGCCTTCTGAAAGTGAGCATAAATCGTCTGATAACCGTCGCGGTGCTGGACGCGGACGTGGATGCCGTAGGCGTGCGTGCCGCCGTTGGCGAGTTTGCCGTCGGCGTTCACTTGAAAAACGGTGCCGTCGGCGGCGGCGTAAATGTTGGCTCCCATCGGGGCGCGGATGTCCAGGCCTTCGTGGCCGGGCAGGCCGAAGCGGCGGTAGATGTCCGGGTTGACGCCGAAGGGCTGGGTGATCTTGGGGAAGTCGGTGGGCCAGCGCAAGGTGAAGGCCGCCGTGTCGGCCTTGGTCGTCGGCGGCGGGCCAAATTGTTGATCGCTGGCAATGCGCGTCGCCAGCGCATTCTTGAAATCGTCGGGCGAGTTGGCGTCAACCACGTCCAGCTTCAAGTTGGGGTAAGTGTTCTTGAACCACTGGACGATGTCGCGGCCAAAACCGTCGGGCGAGTTGGCAATGGTGATCGTTTGGCTGGGCGCGTTGAAGTGCGCCGCCGTCTCCGGGTCGGGCGTGAGGTTGGGGCCGAACTTGAGGACGTAATCCTTCGCGGCGGCGACCCAGGTGTAGTAGTTCTGCTTCGGGAGGAGGATGATTTGGGGGTCGGGCATGGTAACTCCTTGTCGTAGGTGTTATCGAATGTAACGCCTGAGTCCAACCTCTGCCGCAATACCCACGTCCTGCCCATTCTCGTCACGCCAGGCCCAGCGCGGCGATTCGTAGGAATTGGAGGTGGAGACCACGTAAGAAACTGCGCCGCCCAGGCCGGCGACGTGGCGAAGAATGCCGTAGTAGCGCGAGTATTGCTCGGCCACGAGTTGCTTGGGCTGGGCCGGGTTGCCAAACTCGGTGATGAACAGCAATTTGTCGGGAAAGAACTGGCGATAGAGTTGCCAGGTGAAGCCGTGGATCGGCTCGGTCATCTCACGCTCGCTGATCCAGTAACCGTGCACGGCGATCCAGTCGGCGCGGGCGGCGGCCAGCGCGGCCTCGCCCAGAAACTGGCGCATGGCCTGGCGGACGTTGTTCATGTTACTGCCCGGCGAGAGGCCCGGGAAGCCGTATTTTTTGGCCGGCCAGCGCTCCCGGTAGAGCCGCACCACTTCGTCGAACCAGGCGCTGAACTCTTTGCCGTTCGTCCACCAGCCGCCCAGGCCTTCGATGACCAGGTTCGGCTCGTTGTGGACTTCGACATATTGAATGTTCGGGTCGTAATCAAACAGCCTCTGCAGATCGTTAGCGGTGGCGTCGAAAAATTCCTGCGGGCCGATCCGGTGTGCCCGCCCGTCATTGTTGAAGTTGAGAATGGGCCGCACGATGATGAACAGACCGGGGTTGATGGCGCGCAGTCGCTCAAGTGTGGACGGCTCGGCGTGGCTGGTGAGCTTGATGGTTTCAATGCGCGCCTTTTGCACGATATCGTAATCCACGCCGTGCAGGTTGCCATCCGAGCGGCCATGCAGGCCGATGAGGCTTACGCCGGGCGGCCACTGCTGCTTCCAATCGTACTCGGTTTGGAAGCCGAAACGCAAGCCATAATAAACCCGCACGTGCAGAATCTCGGCCAGCACTTCGGGCGTGGGCGCGTTCAGCTTCTCGACGACAAGCTGGCGCGGGTTCTGCTTGATCATCGTCCACAAATCGTCGGGCCAGGAGTCCGGCTCGACAATCGTGATGCGCTCAAACTCCGGGCGCAAAGCGTCGGCGTAATCGTGCGAGATGAACACGCCGGGGAAGTAGGCGGCGAATTCCAACACGGCGGCGCCCCACGCCGCCACTTCGGCTTTGGTACTGCCGGGCACTAAAAAGAGTTGTTCGATCCGTTGTTCGGGCATTAGCTGAATCCTAACCCGCGTTCTTTGAGCGACACAAAGCGCTGACTGCCGATGATGAGGTGATCGTGTACGGGCGTGTCGAGCAGGCGGCCGGCTTCCACCATCAGGCGGGTGACAGCCACGTCGTCGGGCGAGGGCGACGGGTCGCCGCTGGGGTGGTTGTGGACGACAATGATCGAGGCCGCGTTTTGTTTGACCGCCTCGCGGAACAGTTCGCCCACCCGGATCATCGAAGTGTTGAGCGAGCCTTTGTAAACGTCCACCATTCCCATCAAACGATTGCGGGTGTCGAGCAGGATGACCCTCACGATTTCCTGATCGAGAGCGCGCATTTCGTACATGACCAGGTTGGCGGCGTCGGCAGGGGAGTTGATGACGGGCCGCTCATTGGGGGAGGCCGCCGCCATCCGCCGGCCCAGTTCAACCGCCGCTTTGAGTTGGGCCGCCTTGGCCGGCCCGATCCCCTTCACCTGGCAAAGATCGTCGTAAGATAATTTCAACAGGCCCACCAGCCCGCCGTGTTGTGAAAGCAGGCGCTCGGCCAGCCGCACCACGTTTTCGCCCTTCATGCCCACGCGCATTAAGATCGCCATGAGTTCGGCGTTGCTCAGCGCCTCCGGCCCGGCCTGGGCCAGCCGCTCGCGGGGCCGGTCTTCCGAGGCCATGTCACCGATACGCGGCATGAAAGTTGTATCCGATTCTGGCTGGTTAGTCATGCGCCGTGATAATACTGCGGAGTGAGAGAGAGGTCAAATGAGTTTTCACTGTATAATCTCGCCATGTCTTTCGACCTGCCTGCAATTCTCAACTACGTGCGCTACGGCGTGGCCCTGCTCGGCGCGTTCATCGCCGCCTTGTGGCTCTCGCTCGTCATCTGGACGTTCCGCGATATGCGCTCGCGCTCACGCGACATTTTCGCCCAGTTTTTGGCGGCGCTGGTGGTGGCGGTGCTCAACATCCCCGGCTTTATCGTGTATTTGATTCTGCGCCCGCCGGAAACGCTGTCACAGGCCTACGCCCGTTCGCTGGAAGAAGAGGCGTTGTTGCAGGAGATCGAAGAGCGCCCCACCTGCCCTGGTTGCAGCCGGGCCACCAAACCGGACTGGAAGATTTGCCCGCACTGCCAGACCATTCTCAAAAAGGTCTGCTCCAATTGCGGCAAACTGCTCGACCTGAACTGGAACGTGTGCGTCTCGTGCGGCACGCCCGCGCCGGGGCGGGAGGCAAAGGTGAGTTTGGAGGAAGAGGAGACGGAGAAGGTGTGACAAAAAGCGGGTGTTTGCAGACACCCGCTTTTTTCTTGCGCTACTTGCCTTTGATCTCTTCCAACGTCGGCATCAATTTTGGCAGTGGGTCTTCCCACAGCCAGCTTACTTTGAGCCAAAACCCTGGCAGAACCGCCGAGTGATAAACGCCCTCTGCGCCTGTTGGCACTGGCTGATACTTGCCATCAGCGCCTAATTGAAAAAAATCTGCGCGGCGGCGGCGCGGGCGAGGGTCAATAATCCAGTATTCACGAACGCCTGCTTCTTCGTACTCTTCAAATTTGTCTACTCGGTCACGATTCACGCTGTCTTCGGAAATGACTTCCACAGCCAAGTCGGGCGCTCCCTCAAAGTATTTTTCAGTGACGTGCTCTAATCTTTCTTGTACGACGAAAAACACATCCGGTTCACGCCCTGATCCTTCGGGAGAGAGTTTCACCTGCATCGGCCCAGCAAATACCTCACCCAAATTGCTAACATCAGCAAATTCCTGAATGAGCCTGATCAAAAACACTACAAGCCTTTGATGAATGGTGTGAGCAGTCATATAAACAAAAACCTCCCCATTGACCCATTCGGCGTGCATATCTTCGCCGGCCCACGCCAGGAATTCGTCGTAGGTCATTTTTAGCCGCGCGCCCGATTGGGGTTCGGCCATTACTGTTGCAGGCAGGGCTTGCGTTGCCATATTTGCCTCCTTTCCATCACCGCCATTGTACAACGAAAAAGATTACTTCTTCAGTACCCCTCGCCCCAAATACTCCGCCGCGTCGCCAAGCTCTTCTTCAATTCGCAATAGCTGATTGTACTTCGCCACCCGGTCGGAGCGGGCCGGAGCGCCGGTCTTGATCTGGCCCATGTTGAGGGCCACCGAGAGGTCGGCGATGGTCGTGTCCTCGGTCTCGCCGGAGCGGTGCGATGCCACCGCCGTCCAGCCGTTGCGCTGGCAGATCGTCACCGCCTCAATCGTCTCGGTCAGCGAGCCGATCTGATTCACCTTGACGAGCAGTGAGTTGGCGACGCCTTCTTTGATCGCCCGCTTGACGCGCTCCGGGTTGGTGACCAGGAGATCGTCGCCCACCAGTTGGAGGCGGCTTCCCCATTGATCGGTCATCAGCTTCCAGCTTGCCCAGTCGTCCTCGGCCAGCCCGTCTTCAATCGAAATAATCGGGTACTTCTTGATCCACTCGCCCCAGAAGGCCACCATCTCCCCGCCGGTCAGCTTCTTGCCCTCTTTGCGCAAGTTGTAAGTCTTGGTTTCGGCCTCGTACAACTCGGAGGCCGCCGGGTCGAGGGCGATGCCGAGTTGCTCGCCGGGTTTGTAACCGGCGGCCTCAATCGCTTTGAGGATCACTTCAATGGCTTCTTCGTTCGTCTTGAGCGCGGGCGCGTAGCCGCCTTCGTCGCCGACGAGGGTGGTGTAGCCTTTGTCTTTGAGCACCTTCTTGAGCGCGTGATACACTTCCGCGCCCCAGCGCAGGCCTTCGGCGAACGATTGCGCGCCGAGCGGCATGACCATGAACTCCTGAAAGTCGGTGGACTGCCAGCCGGTGTGCGCGCCGCCGTTGAGGATGTTGAGCATGGGCACCGGCAAAACGTGGGCGTGCGTGCCGCCGAGGTAGCGATAGAGCGGGAGCGAGAGCGAATTGGCCGCCGCCTTGGCCAGAGCCAGGCTCACGCCCAAAATGGCGTTGGCCCCCAGCTTGGACTTGTTCGGCGTGCCGTCCAGTTCGAGCATCAGGGCGTCGAGGTCGCGCTGGTCGAGCGCGTCCATTCCAACCAGTTCTGGCGCTATTATGTCGTTGACGTTGGCGACCGCTTTGAGCGTGCCCTTGCCGCCATAACGACTCTTATCACTGTCGCGCATCTCTAGCGCCTCGTGCGCGCCGGTGGACGCCCCGGAGGGGACTGCCGCCCGCCCCCACGCGCCGTCGGCCAAACCGGCTTCCACTTCCACCGTCGGGTTTCCCCGTGAGTCCAGAATTTCACGCCCGTGAATCGAAATAATTGTCGTATCCATTTTTCAGTCTCCGTGTTTTAGATAGATGAATCAGCAACGCCCATTATAATCCCGCCCCATGACGACGATACCCTTCTTTCCAACCGACGAACGCGACCGCTATCGTTACTACATCTCGCTGACGCCCGTCCGGGCTATCGCCACTTTTTTGATCACCCGATTCCTGATCCATCCCGTGATGCGAATCGAAGTGAGAGGCTGCGAGAACGTGCCGCTGACCGGCCCGCTCATCATCAGCGGCAACCACGTCACCAACTTCGACGTGTTCCCGATGCAAATTGCCACCCTGCCGCGCACCATCTGCTTTATGGGCAAGGCCGAACTGTTCAAGAACCCGGCGCTGGGCTGGCTCATCCGCAACCTGTGCGCCTTCCCGGTTTATCGCGGCGGCGGCGATCAGTGGGCGCTGAACTTTGCCGAGCGTGTTCTGCTCGAAGGCCAGACGCTTGGCATCTTCCCCGAAGGCAAACGGAGCAAGGGGCGCGGTCTGCAACAGGCCAAGACCGGCGCGGCCCGCTTTGCCATTGCCGCCAATTCGCCCATTCTGCCGCTCGCTATTATTGGAACTGATAGGCTCTTCAAGCCCTGGTATCGCCCCACGCCAGTCACCGTCAACATCGGCAAGCCAATTTACCCGCAAGCCGACGACACCGCCGACTCGCTCACCGAGCGCCTGATGCGCGCCATCGCCGCCATGTTGCCGGAAGATTATCGCGGCGTGTATCGCGACCCACAGCCCGTGTGATAAAATCCGGGTGTGCCTGCCAAGCTCATCCCTAAACTCAACCGTCGTTCCGGCAAAGGGGCCGAAAAACTTCTCGGCGAACTGGAGTTGGCGATCATGCGCGTCGCCTGGAGCCGCGACTCCGTAACCGTGCGTGACGTGCTTGGCGTGTTGAGCAGGAAACGCGAACTGGCCTACACCACCATTATGACAGTGATGGGCCGCCTGGCCGATAAAGGCTTATTGATCGCCGAGAAACGCGGCAAGACTTTTACCACTATCGCCCTGCTCACACCAGAGAAGAATTTGAAGCGCAAGTTGCCGGGCAGGTCGTTCACTCGCTCATTGCCGATTTCGGCGGCGAGATCGCCGTCAGCCAATTCATCAAAGAACTCTCCGAGGCCGACCCCGACCAACTGGCCCGGCTGGCCGAACTGGCCCGCTCAGGGCAGGATGAAAAGGATGAAGGTTGACCGCCGTTCTCACTTCCTGCTGGCTCTGTTCGGGCTGGTAGCCGCTTGCGCGTCGGCGTGTGTATCGCAATCGCTGATCAGCGGCCTGCTTCCGTTGTGGGCAGTGTGCTGGCAAGCGATGAAGATACATCTGGGCGGCGCATTGTGGTTGAGCTTGCTTGCGCGCCTGGCGATCCTTGCTCTGGCGGCGTTTGGCTCCCTCACACTCCTGCGACGGCTGTGGAAGACTCAACGATTCGTCTCCGGCCTGAACGCCGCCTCAGCCACCGCCCATCCAGCGCGGCTTGCTCAACTTTGTTCCAGGCTCAATCTCTCCACGCGCATCAGTGTGCTGGCAACTGATGTTCCCCTCGCGTTTTGTGTCGGTTTGCTGCGGCCTCGCATTTGCCTCAGCGCCGGCCTGATACAGACCTTTGCATAAATAACTAAACTTTTAGTTGAGCCTGAGCGAAGCAAGAGATGAGCACCTCAGATCGGGAACGCATCCGTCGCACCGCCAAGTGCAATTCATGGTTCAAATCCGAAAGGTCA
>Ga0247727_10003269_pt1 | contig 36048 bp, 35 predicted proteins | sample WisWelCaveWW1625_FD_202498 | JGI IMG/M metagenome (GOLD analysis project Ga0247727, IMG submission 202498) | Biofilm microbial communities from Wishing Well Cave, Virginia, United States - WW16-25 | ecosystem: Environmental > Aquatic > Deep subsurface > Groundwater > Cave microbial mat | place...
TCGCGTGCCACCGGTGCGTTGGTCGCCACCCAAGAAACGAGGGCGACCTTCAACTTTGACGAAATCACTCATTACTCAGTGGTGTAACTAACCACACTTTAGTGGGGTGCTACCCGTTGTAATACTAACGGCGAAATACAGATAATCATTTGGCTGGGCAAAGGTTATAGCGAAGTAGAGGACTAAATTATGGAAATTATTCGATCCGCTCTTGGAAGTTGCTTATTTGTGCTTGCTCCAATTATTTACATTTTTATTATTCTGTTTTCTTTCTGGCTTTCTTGGATGCAAGGGATTGGACCTCGTTTTGATGTTCGGCCGCTTGTTGCATGGGCAGCAGGATGGGTAGCTTGTACATTTTCGGTGATTCTTATTCTCCTTGGAAAACTTGAACCCAACTCTATCCCCACTACCTTAACAGTCATCATCATTGCAGGATTTATCGGATTTATTATTGGCTTGGGTTACTTGTGGCTAGCCAGACTTGTCTTGGACAATACTGTAGCTGTAAGTTTATTCATTTTAGGTAGCATGGCTGGTAGTTCGATTTCGTTTTTATTTTATGTATTTTTCCCTCAAATACAGGCTACTCTAATAAGCTTAACGGTCGGGTTCCTTTTTGGGGTATTGCTCTACGTCGTTCTGCTAGGGGGCCGAAGTGGTAGCAGTGGAATCCAGGACGCCTTCAGGGATTTAGCACGCAGAGCACGACGTCGTTAAATTAGATCTAGTTATTATTCTCACGATGGCTCAAAACGGCGATCATTTACGTACTTTAGCGTACCTTATGCTCCTGATACCCGTATTGACATGTTTGTGTTTGATTTATGGTGTATTAGTGTCGAGTTCTGGTCAGCCAGTTTCATTAGGTGTTCCAAAGAATATCTTAATCATTGCCAGCTTCATCCTGAGTTTTATAAACAGCGTAGCTGCTAGTTTAGGTGCAAAATGGCTTGAAGATCGAATAAAGGTGCTTTCTAAACTATGGCTTGTTATTGTTGCATGTGTATTTGTCGTGTCACTGCTATTGGGTCTTGTGATTGCAGTTATGTTGGGAGTATAAACTTTGATCGGTCTTTAGTATGCTCGCAGTACGAAGAAGTTTACTTCACAAAAAAGAGTGTCGATGGTGTGGCGCTGAACTCGAAGCAGGACAGCTGTTTTGCAGAATTTGTGGTGTTAATCGCTTTATCAGATTGCAGTTGTGGGAGATGATTGGTTGCGGGGCATTCACGGGATTATCGGGTCTCATAATTGGTAGCATAATTCTCCTAGGAATTCCCAGAATTATCGTAGCACCTGCGAGTCAGCCATCTATAACGGTTTCTTCAGTCATTGTTGGTTCTGCCGTCACCAATACTCAGCCCCCAACTGAGAAACTCACAAGTACGCCTACACCGAAGCCTAGTCCCACAAGATTTTCTCCTTCACTGACTCCGCGACCAAATAATATACTTCAAGGGCATATTGTTTTTACTTGTTACGATGATCATGATGACGAATTGTGTCTGATGAATGCAAATGGGACCGGGCTTACACAGCTTACTAATAACTCTGTTCAAGATTTTTATGCTTCGTTATCGCACGATGGCAAGTACATAGTATTCTCGCGTCAGATCAGTGGTTCAAAGCACGAAATATATCGAATCAATGTTGATGGTTCAACTTTGAAACAATTGACTGATAATAACAAGGAGAACTATGCGCCAACCTACTCGCCTGACAATACACAAATTGTCTTTACTTCCAATCAAGCTGGAGGAAAATTGCAGATTTGGGCTATGGACAGTGACGGCCAAAATTCTCATCAATTGACGTCAGATGGCATAAATGAAGATCCAGTATGGTTGCCTGACGGGCAACATATTTCATTCAGTTCAACTCGTTTTGATGATACTCAGATTTGGATAATGAGGAAAGATGGTTCTGAATTTAGAAAAGTTACTAATGTTGAAGGTGTGAGTGGACGTCATTCGTGGTCAGCGGACGGGAAAATTCTTGTCTTTTATGCCGGCAAGAAGAAAAGCAGAAATATATATACCATTAATATTGACGGTACTAACTTGCGACAATTAACTAATGGTGGTGATGACTTAGCCCCGTCCTGGTCCCCTTATGGAGGGTGGATCACTTTTACCTCATATCGCGATGGGAATAATGAGATTTACATTATGAAAGATGATGGTTCGAGCCTTTTGAATCTTACACAGAATGCCTCTTCAGAAGATTATCAGCCCCGTTGGGGGCCTTGAAGCTTTACTTTTGCTGTGGTAATGGTGTCTGTTTAAATCATGCATGATTGTAATTCTGCGAGATTTATCATTGACGCTAGACATTATGAGAAAGAATTCCTTAGAGCCTAAAGCATGTCATTGGTGCGGAACGGAAATAGAAAGAGGACAGTTATTCTGTAGAATATGTGGCGTTAATCGTTTTATCAGATTACAGTTATGTGAGATGACAGGTTGCACCCTGATAATCGGTCTGTTTGCCTTCATATTTGGAAGTGTATTCGTTCTTAGCTTATCGTCAATTGCTTTTGCAGTCGCCGGTGCGCCCTCTAGTACACCGCCTATTAGCTACTTGCCAAGTGCTTCATACATTACAACTTCTATAGTTTCTACTAAAACCTCTATACCAGCGACCAAACAACTCACTCCGACTCCCACTCCTGAGTCTAGCTCCACTGTAATTCCCCCATCTCTTACACCACTCCCATCTGCGACCCCGACACCCTCTATAACTGTCAGTGTAACGCCAATATGCGCCAAGATAGCGACAGGTCTATTTTCTGGTTTGTGGAACTCCTATCTTGTTCGATTGCGGTGCCCCTTGACCTCCTCAGCCAAAGCCGTTACTGCTGCCGAGCAATTATTTCAAAACGGCCATATGTTTTGGCGACAAGACCTTGATGTTTACTATGTGGTTTATGATCATGCTGGGAGCTGGGCGCAGTATGGTAGTAAATATGGAAAGGGGTCTGGCTGTTCAGGATCACCGCCCGAAGGTTATCGCCAACCTGTGTCTGGTTTTGGGAATGTGTGGTGTGCATTAGGCGGAGCATCAGCTTCAATTGGATGGGCGCTGGATCGAGAATATGGGTTCGCGAGTTCCTTAGGCACGGTGCTTGTGCAAGATTTCAATGGTGGAACAATTTACCGAGACAGTGATGGTAGTAACAATCGAAAGGCTTATATCTTGTTCTATGATGGAACGATGGTCCGAGTAAATTATTAACCAAGGTTTTGCAAGATCGCTTCAGTGATTGAAATAGAGACGCCTTCGTGTTATTTTACCCCTCTGATCTCACCTTCTCTACACCTCGCGTTCCCACAACGCCGGAACGTACTCGCCTCTCAACCACAGCGGTAGCAGATCGTCGTAGTGTGGGTCACCCAAATCCGCCACTCACTCTGAGAGTTTCCTGGGCGGCAGATAAACCTTGAACTCGATCTCCGGGCACATGAAGATCGAGTGCGGGTGTCCCATTTCCTCTTTCGTCAGCAGGCCCAGTTTTTCGTAAAGGCCAAAATAAAGGCGCCTGGCTCGTCCCATAGTCAGTCCCATCTCCGGGTGCCAGATCGAATAACTGCCCGGCTTTCCGTCTAACCTATGGAAATAGCCGTTCACCGGGTGAGTCAGAATCAATTTCAGTTCGTCGTACGACGTGAAGCCATCAACGAGGGTGAGCGGTTCCCCCGTATCTTCAAGTTCGACCTCGGCCTGGCCCCAATCGGAGTTCACCTCGTAGCGATAATGGTCATACCGTTTCGCCTGAGCGTTGTAGTGACAATCAAACTGGTAGCGGGCGTAATGCCAGGGGATCTGCCACAACGCTCGGGCCATATGGACCAGGGGCGAGCCGAGGGTGGTGCCGAAGAACCAGGCGCTGTGCTGGCCGGTCTTTCTATCAACGACGTAGACCCGATAATTCGTCTGTCCGAAACGAAACTTGAGGAACGGGAAGAGGTGAATGAAGTGAAAGTCCACGTCCACAAAAGGCACGGCGCTCATCAGCGCCAGGCGCTGGCCGCCGATGTTGAACTCTGGAATGTCGAAGCGATCCGTGGGGATGTATTGAGCCAGCTGCTCTTGGGGCAGGGCGTAATTGATCAGGGCGAAGTGTAAAAGGAGAGTGTGAACGTCAATCGGCCCGTTCGTCCGACCTTGCAATCTTTGATTGAGGATGTCGCGGGCAGAGGCGTTCATGGATTTGCGGTCAATTATACGATCTATAATATCGCCCATGCCCCTCACTCACGAGCGAACCTTCCGCGTGCGCCACTACGAGTGTGACATGTACGGCCACGTCAACAACACCAACTACTTGCGCTACATGCAGGAGACGGCCTTCGACGCCTCGGCGGCGGCGGGTTACGACACCGCCCGCTACACGGTCATGGGCCGGCAATGGCTGGTGCGCGAAACCGACATTGAATATCTGCGCCCGCTCCGCTACGGCGACATGGTTCGAGTCAAAACCTGGGTCGCCGACTTCCGGCGTGCCCGTTCGCGGCGGATGTACGAATTGTGGAATGAGAACACCGGCGAACTCGCCGCCCGCGCCTATACCGATTGGGTCTTTTTGGACGCCGCCACTGGCAGACCGGCCACCATCCCCCAGGAAATGGTCGCCGCCTTCTTCCCCGAAGGCGCACCCGACTCGGCTCCGCCGCGTGACCGCTTCCCTGATCCCCCGCCGCCGCCGGAGAAGCCCTTCACCATCCGGCGGCGAGTCGGGTGGCAGGATATTGATCCGGCGGGACACGTCAACAATGCGATGTATCTAAGCTATGTCGAAGAATGCGGGACTCAGATTCTGCCGGTCTACGGTTGGTCTGCCGAACGGATGGCGGCGGCGGACTTTGCCATCATCGTCCGCCAGCATCGCATCGAGTATTTGCAACAGGCGCTGTTGAACGATGAACTTGAGGTGACGACGTGGATATTCGACCTGAAGCGGGCGATGGCCATGCGCCACTACGCCATCACCCGCCTGAGCGATGGGGCGCTGCTGGCCCGCGTGCGGACTCTTTACGTGTGGGTGAATCCCGCCACCGGCCAGCCCGTCCGCGTCCCCGAATATATTTTGAATGACTTTGCGCCGAACATAGTGAGTGTCAGTTCGGGATAAAGAGTCTCAGCGCCAAGAAAGATGAATTGTGGGCGATGTGGATTTCGACAGCGTTCGCGAAGTGGCGGGCTGGATCAGGCCCGTGCCGGGCGGCGTGGGGCCGATGACGGTGGCGATGCTGTTGCAAAACACGGTCACCGCAACCGGGCGCCAGCGGCAGACTTACGAAGCGATGATGCAAAGTTAAACTTCAGATCGACGTTGCGCCGAGTCGCTCAAAGCCGACAATCGTTTGTCGAATACCCTCTTCGCGCCAATGCATCCCATTCCGCCAGTCACCAAATAGGTCTCAGTCATATTCGCCTCGTGCTTACGGGTTTGCCAGACGATAAAACCTGGCCGCATTCTGATAAAAAACTTTCTCTCGTTCCGCGCTCGACAGCGACTCGGTAGCCGCCATCAACGCCTCGATCCACTGCGAATACGTCGCCGCCAGATAGGCCACTGGCGAATCGCTCCCGAACATGACTCGGTCGGCGCCGAACACGGTCAGGACGTGATCGATATAGGGCCATAAGTCGGCAGGCGTCCAATATTGCCAATCTGCTTCGGTGACCAGCCCCGACAGTTTGCACATCACATTCGGCAGGGCCGCCAAGTCGGTAATATCCTTTCGCCACGGATCGAGCAAGTGATTCTTAATATCCGGCTTGCCGATGTGATCGAGGACGAAATTGACGCGCGGGCATTGGCGCACTAACTCGATCACGTCACGCAATTGAAAGTATCGGATGCAAAGATCGCAACTCAGTTCATACTCGGCCAACAATTGCACGCCCGCGACAAATTCAGATTGGACGCTGAAACCGAGCGGCTCGGACTGAATCAGCCGCCGCACACCTTTGATCAGGGGTTGCCGCCTCAATGCTTCCAACGTTGAGCGCACCCCCTCGCCTTTTTCTAACGGCGCAAAAGCGACGATGCCCTGAAGGCGTTGATCGTCTGAGGCCAACGACGCCACCCAATCAACTTCCTGCAGAGCCTGCTCTGCCGCGCAGTCTGCCTGCACGAAGATCAGCGCCTCCACGCTCCAGTTTGCGCCGCCGGTTGGAACGTGATCCGGCAGGAACGCTCGCTTCAACGACGGCAGATCGTCGAGCCAGCTATAGCGCAGGCGGGCCGGTTCCCAGAAATGCACGTGGCTGTCAAGAATGTTGAGCATGGTCAGTCCATATGAAACAGCTCTTCCATATCAGTCCACCAGTTGCCCTCGCGGCTGCCTTTGGAGTTCCCCTCCACCGGCTCCTGGCAGGGATCGGTCAATGCCCACCATTCGTGCGTTTTCGGATCGCTGGCAATCTTGGCCATGTCGGCGGCGTAGTCACTGCCGAGGTATTCGTAATAGGCATAGAGGCGGCCATCTTTGTGATAAATCGAATAGTTGTGGATGTTCGCCGCGCGCAGAGTCGCCAGCACCTCCGGCCACGGCTCGGCGTGCAGGCGTTTGTACGCCTCATACTTTTCAGGCTTGAGTTTGATGATCTGCCCTACGCGCTTCGGCGCCAACCGCGTCGTCGGCCCCCACACCGGACCGGAAGGGAACTCGTATTCGGCCAGACTCTCCGACTTCATGGTGATGCTATAGCCGGGAGTCGTGGGGGCCAGGTAACGGCCATTTTTGATCACACACGGATCGATGAAATGTTCGTGGAGATGATCCACGTATTCGACGACGCGATCTTCCATTGAAGCGCTGATGGCGATGTAGTCGAACAGCTGCAAGTGCTGAACGTACTCGCACAACCCCACCCCGCCGGCGTGGGGACAGACCGGGAGGCCGAATTTGGCCGCCATGAGATAGATGGCCAAAATTTCATTGACCCCGCCCAACCGGCAACTATCAATCTGGCAAAAATAAATCGCGTTCGCCTGCATCAGTTGTTTGAAAATCACCCGGTTCTGGCCGTGTTCGCCAGTGGCAAGTTTGATCGGTGCAACTGCTTTGGCAATCGCCGCGTGGCCCAGCACGTCGTCGGGGCTGGTCGGCTCTTCCACCCACCACAGGTTAAAGCGGGCCAACTGTTTGACGTGATCGATGGCCTCGTTCACGTCCCAGCACTGGTTGGCGTCCACCATTAACCGGTTGTCCGGCCCGATCTCTTCTCGCACAATCGCACAGCGCCGGACATTGTCTGCCGCGTCGCGCGCGACTTTGATTTTGAAATGGGTCCAGCCCTCGGCCAGCGCCTCGCGGCACAGGCGGCGGATTTTTTCCTCGCTGTAGCCCAGCCACCCGGCCGAGGTGATGTAGGCCGGATAACCGTCGCGTAGCATTTCGGCTTCGCGGCTGGTTTTCGTAGCTACGTTTTTGCGCAATATCGCCAGGGCTTCGTCGGGCGTCAGCGCGTCGGTGAGGTAGCGGAAGTCAATGCAACGCACGAGGTCTTCGGGCGTCATATCGGCCAGCAACTTCCACAGCGGCTTGCCCTCTACTTTCGCATACAGGTCCCACACGGCGTTGACGAGGGCGGCGGTGGCGAGGTGGATCACGCCCTTTTCCGGCCCCAGCCAGCGCAACTGGCTGTGGTTGGTGAGAGAGCGCCAGAACGCGCCCATATCCTGGGTGAAGGATTGCAGCGTCTGGCCGCGCACGAGCGAGGCCAGCGCCTTGATGCCGGCCACGCACACTTCGGTGCCCTGCCCAATCGTGAAGGTCAATCCGTGTCCCTCCAGACCGTCGGGGTGATCAGTCTTCAAGATAACATAGGCCGCCGAGTAGTCCGGGTCGGTATGCACCGAGTCGGAGCCGTCCAGTGTTCGTGAGGTTGGAAAGCGAATGTCGCGAGCGACGACGTCGGTGATGGTGATGGTCATCAGGCTTAACTCCAATCTTGAGTTGATTATCCCCACGCCACTTTGCCTGCCTGCCCCTGGCGTGTCTTGCGCCCGTAGCCCAGTTCAGCCCCAGCAGACAGGATGTGGTCTACGCCCGTCGTGAATGTGGCTTCGGCGGCGATGAATAAACACAGTTTGCCCGCCTCTTCGATGGTTCCCATGCGGCCCAGCAATTGGGCCGCTTCGCCTTCGGCCCGGGTCTTCTGCGGGTCGGTGGAGGCATCAATAGCCTCTTGCCAGAGGGGGGTGAAGATATTGCCCGGTGAGACGCTGTTTACCCTTACCCCGTAAGCGGCCTCGTCAATGGCCAGCGCCTTGCTAAACGCGATCACCGCGCCTTTGGTAGCGACGTACGTTGTCGCATAGAGTTGGCCCATTGTGCCGACCAGACTCGCCAGGTTGATGATATTCCCTCTCGTCTGGCGCAGGTAGGGCAGGGCAAACTTGCAGGCGGCGAACATGCTGATCAGATTCAATTCGAGCAGGCTTCGAAATTCCTCTATCGAGAATTGATCAATCGGTTTGTGCGGCGGATGCCGCCCGGCGTTGTTGATCAGGCAATCAATGTGGCCGTATCGATCAGCCGTCGCGGTGATGAAGCGGCGCAGGTCGTCGATTTGAGTGACATCGCACTGAACAAAATGGACCTGGCCACGCCCGTCGGCACTCACCTCGGCTTCGAGCTTGTGGCCCTCCGGCTCGTCCGGGGAGCAGAAGGCCACCGTTGCGCCCGCTTCGGCGAAGACGCGCACACAGCCTTCACCAATCCCGCGTGAGCCGCCAGTCACGATTGTTACTTTATCTTGGTATTGCATTCGGCTTTCTCCCAGCAAGAACAAGAGGAAATTAGCAGGGAAAGCAGTTGGACTCAATCAGTAATGAGCCGTGCCTTCCGGCGCTATCACGCCCACCACCAACAACAGGTTGGCGTAGAGTTGTTGTTCACCGGTGGCGATTACGAGAATAGTATCCGGCGATTTCACCAGCTCGTAAAACGCAAAACGCTCCAGGACGTTGAACTCGGCCTGTTTCGGTAACAACGCCCGGAACTGAGCCGCAATCGGCGCCGCGCGCCCGTCATCCATCAGCATCCCGTAGGCCGCCTCTACCGGGATGGCGTCGAGCAATACTTTTACCACATCGGCGGCGGAGACTAGGCTGGGCGCGAGGTTGAGGAAGACCTGTTCAGCCGCCGGCGGCGCGCCGGTGACGTATCGATAGTTGGAGTCGGCAATGAGGATGTAGTTGCCATGTCCGGCTCGGCCAAGCGCACCAAGTAATTGCGGATGGGTGAGTCGGTATTTTACCAAGAGGATGCTCTGCGCGAACGATAAAAGTGGCCGGTATGCATATACGGCCTCAGCCTTTAATCGCGCCGATCAACATACCTCGCGCGATGTAACGCTCCAGCGCAATGGCCATCCCGATAACGGGAACAATCATGATCAGGATCAAAACCGACATGTACCACCACTGCGGGCCGCGGGTGGCGTTCTGGGCGGCAACGGTCAGCGGCATGGTTTGGGCGTTGGCGTTGGTGAGAAATAGGGCCAGCAAATATTCATTCCAGGTAAACACCAACACGAACAAAAATGTGGCGACCAGCCCTGGCAGTGACAGCGGCAGAACGATAGACCAGAAGGTGCGATAGCGTGACGCGCCGTCAATGGCCGCGCACTCTTCCAATTCAATCGGGATGCTCTGGAAGTAGTCCCGCATCAACCAGATGACGATGGGCAGGTTAGCGCCCACATAAGCAATGATCAGCGCCGGCCACGTATCGAGCATGCCCAGCCGTTGGAACAAAATGTAAATAGGGATGACGACAGCAACCGGGGGCAACATGCGTTGGGAGATCATCCAGAAGGCGATGTCGTGATTGGCTAGAGCGCGTTTGAAGCGGCGGGCCACGGTTTGCAGCAGGATGAGGAACAGCACAATACTGACCGCGACGGCCACCTGCCATGGCGCGCCGAGCGTGACGGCGATGATTGACAACACAACGCAGCCAATGAACATGAGAATCGTCCCAACGCGAGGATGGTATTTGAAGCGCGTCAAGGCATAGGCCGCCGTCGAGCCAAGAAACAGCGCCAGCGTCGAACTAATCAACGATACGACCACCGTGTTCCGGTATGGCCGGAACGTGTCGTTTTGCAGATCACCGATCAAAATATATTGCCAGGCGTGCAGCGATGGTTTGAAGTCCACAAACGGCACGTAGAACGGGCCGCCGTCAACGTCGATTGGCACTTTGAATGAGGTGATCACTATCCAGTAAAGTGGAAACAGCACCACAAAGGCCCATACCCCCAGCACCAGGTAGGTAGTAATCAAGCCAACCGGCGAGGGGGTGAAAATTGATTGTTTCTGACGCCAGAGTTTCATAGGAGCCGCCTCTCATGCTTCTGACAATCGTCGGCGGATCTCGTTGGCATAGGAAACGCCGACAAAGGTCACAATAAACAATAACATGTAGGCCACCGCCGCCGAGCCGCCAATGTCAAGCGTGCGCCAAATGGTGTAAGCGTGCAAGGTCAAGGACTCGGTGGCCGTGCCCGGCCCGCCGTTGGTGAGGATGTTCGGCAAGTCCATGATCTTGAAGGCCTCGATCATACGGATCAGGATGAGGGTGCTACTCACTGGCAAGATTCCAGGCAGGGTGATCGCCCAAAAAATCTGCCAGCGGTTTGCGCCGTCCACGACTGCCGCCTCAATCGCTTCGACGGATTGGCTCTCCAGGGCAGCCAACAGTACGATGAACATGAATGGCGTCCACTGCCAGATGTCGCCGATCATCACCGCCGCGCGCGCACTCCAGGCATTGGTAGCCCACGAGGTATTGGACAAACCCAGCATGTCCCACACGGGGTAGAAGGGGCCTTTGCTGGTATCGGCCAACATGCGGAAGAGGTAGGCCACGCCGACGGGGGTGATCATCATGGGCAGCAAAAAGACCACGCGGAAGAATCGCCGCCCCGGGATTTGCTGGACGCACAACACTGCCAAGCAGAGGCCCAACACATATTGGACGACGAGGCCGGTGAACACGTAGATCAGGGTGACGACGACCGTTCCCGGTCGGCCCTCCGGACTCAGGGTGCGGGCAATAAGCCAGGCCCCGGCGCTGATGACGAGGCCGCTAAAAAGGCGGCTGACCAGACCGCCGATTGAGAAGTTGGGGCCGCGGACAAAGCGGGCCAGCCAGACGGCTAACCAGACGACGACCAGGCCAAACAGTAGCCAGCCTATGGGCGCAGGATTGGAGAACACGCCCAGGAAGTGGTCTTTATCAATGCCGACAACCAGCTTGGCATAGTTATCCAGCCCGACGAAAGTGAGTTGGAAGCCGCCTTTGACGAACTGGAGGCGGGTCAATGAAACGTATAGTGAAACAATGAGCGGGAAGATAGACAGCAACAGCACCACCAGGACGGCCGGCATGATGAAGGCTGAGCCGGCCACGCTATCCAGTCGGGCCTGAATACGGGCGATCCGGGAGGGGGCTTCAAGGCCCGACCCGGTTGGGGTCGGGCCTTGAGTTGTTACAGAGGTAGACATGGTTTTACTTCTTGACGCCGAGTGAGGCTTTATAGGCGGCGAGTTGGCTGTCCCGACCCAATTCATCCGTCTTCTGATTCCAGCCATCTTCGATCTGCTTCATCGTCGCGGCGGCGTCCAATTCACCGGCGAGAAATTGAGCGACAGCGGTGTCGAGAACAGTGCCCTGATAGTACGCGTTCTGCGGGATACGCAAGTCGAGCACCATGTTGGGGCTGTTCAGGCTGCCTTCAATGGCGCCGAGGTAGTTGCTGGCGGCAGCGGCGCTCATGCCGGACTTGACCCACTGCTCGCGGTTGAGGAACTGCGAGAGGCGGTAGGGGTTGAAGCCGGTCTTGCCAATCGTCACATCCACGTTCGATTGCGCCGGAGCAGAGACGTAGGCCAGATAGTCGAAGGCCGCATCCTTCACTTCGGGCTTGGAGGCCGCGTTGATAGCGCCCGACCAGCCGCCGAAGGCGGCGAACGGCGCGTGATTCACGCCGTCAATCGCATATGGGCAGGTCTTGTCGTCGCACGGGACGAGTTTGCCGGTAGCGCGGTCGAGCACTTCTTTGGTGCCGGGCATGATGGCCGCGCCGACTTTGTCAATTACTGTCGAGGTCGCCGGGTCAGTTGCCAGCGGCCCGATGTCGCCCCAGTCGAGCGACATGGCGCAGCGGCCCGAGGTGAACAGGCCGCGGGTGTCACCCACGTCGAGGTTCAGCTGGTCGGGCGGGCCCAGGGTGGACAGGGTCTTGTAGATGTCCAGGGCCTTGGCGAAACCGGCGTTGTTGATCAACGGTTGCATGTTGGAGGTGTCAAAGAACGCGCCCTCGCCGGTGCCCTGAGTCTGAATGAAGGGGGCGGCAATGGAGGTGATGAACCAGTAGGATTGAGCGGCGCGTTTCATGGCCATGCAGGTGCCAAAGTCTTCTTTGCCATCGCCGTTCAAGTCCTTGCCCTGGAACTCCTTGGCCAGGGCGATGTACTCATCCCACGTCGCGGGCGGGGTCTTGATCAGGTCAGTGCGGTAATACATCATGTGGAAGTCGCCATCGAGCGGGACGGTGTAAACCTTGCCTTCATAGGTCGCGCTGAAGTCGCGGAAGAAGGGGCCGATGTCTTCCCATTCTAATTCCTTGTTGGCATTGACGCGATCCGTCAAATCTTCCAAATAGCCAGCAGAGATGTAGTCGCCCATCCATTGCGGATCGAACACGATGATGTCGTAGCTATTCGTGCCGGTGGCGAAGTCGGTCAGCGCCTTCTGATACAGGTCGCTGAACGGAACAGTGGCGACGTTGATCGTTGCGCCGGTGCGGGCGGTGAACTCAGGGCCACGGCGTTGAAGCGGTTCAGCGATCTGCGGGCCAGTGAAGGTGAGGACGTTGATGGTGACGCCTTCGTATTGTTGCGGGGCCTCGGTGGCCGGAGGCGCCGTCACTTCAATGATTGTTTCGACCGGTGTGCCCGCAACAACCTGGGTGACCACCTGAGTCTGAATAACAGTCTGGGGGGTTGGGGTGGCACAGGCCGCAAGCACAAGAGTAAGAACCGTTGCGACGGCAAATGCCTTGGCAATAATTTGTTTCATTTCTTCCTCCTCTGAGTGAAATTAGAGAACTTTGGTTGGATGGACAAGTGAATACGATGGTGTCAATTCCGAGCTTATCGATTCAGGCAATCACCTCCTCAAAATGAGATTACTGTTTTCGAGATGCTTTTGCGCCGCAGGAGTCGCGGATTATCAATTCGGCTTCCATCCGGATTTCAACAGGTGAGCGCTTGGGATCTGCGATGCGTGCCAAGAGTAATTCGACAGCGGTTTTGCCAAGCATATAGGTGGGTTGGCGAATGACGGTCGGCGCCGGTGCGAGCAAATCTCCCCCCGGTACATCGTCAAATGACACTAAAGCAATATCATCCGGCATACGCAAGCTCACTTCGTGAACCGCGGACAACGCGCCCATTGTGATCAATGCGTTGCCAGTGAACAGGGCCGTTGGCCGATCCGGCAGGGCGAGCAATTCCAGCGTTGCGCGGCGACTGTCCTCCACTCGCCTGAGATCGGCTCTACGGATCAGTGCGGGATCAACTGTATATCCGGCTTCGGTAAGTGCCTGTTCGTAACCACCTTGCCGTTCGATACTGCTGGTGATATTTCCCTGCCCAATAATGGTGCCGATGCGGTGATGGCCGAGTGACAACAGATGCGCAACGGCTGTTTTCGCTCCACCGATGTTGTCTACGAGCACAGCGTCCAATTGCACATCTCTAATCAAGCGATCCAAGGCGACAATCGGGATGCGACCATCCATCAACTTGGCGTCATGCTCGCGTTCGGTAGCAGAGGCCAAGATAATGCCCGCGACATTTTCTTCGTGCATGACTTCGAGATACACGCGCTCGCGCTTCGGATCCTCATCGGTATTGCACAAGATGAGCGAATAACCATTGCGGGAGGCGATGTCTTCGACGCCGCGGGTGAGAGAGGTGTAGAAGAAGTTTTGAATGTCCGAGATAATTAGGCCAATGACCGAAGTGCCTTTGGTACGTAAATGACGGGCTACCCGGCTTGGGCGGTAGCCTAACGCTTCAATGGCTTCAAGGACGCGCTGGCGCATCTCCGGGCCGACATTGTTTTGGCCGTTAATAATGCGCGACACTGTGGCTGTTGATACATTCGCTCGTTTCGCAACATCCTTGACGGTTGGCATCATGGAATTTCAGTAGTTATGTAATTGTAACGGTTTTTGCAATTTGTGAGTAAACGATTACATACCAATTGTAATCGTTTACTCAAAAAAGTCAAGACTCATCTTTACACCAAGAACAGAGCAACAGAGCAATAGTAGGGTACCCAGAGATTATCGGCAAATCGGGCAGGTGGGGAAGGGGATTTTGAGAGTGTTTTGAGGATAGCGGCGGGAAATCCTTCGGAGACCGAGTCTTTCAGCGGAGACAGAGCCGCGACCAACCGGCGGGTGATCGGGTCGGGAACGTAGCTGGCGAGAATCTCAAGGATGGTGGACATTGGGCAAAGGCGGGTTAGGATTGTATTGCAACACAGCCCCAAGAAAAACAATCCCCAGCGTGAACAACAACTTCCAATCCATATACGGCGCCAGCAACAGGATGAACGAACCCGACGAGGCCGCCATTTGCAATTGACCGGTGGCGATCATCTTCGAGTAGTCATGGGCCAGCGTAAAAAATTTTTGCAACAGGCGCAGGGCGATCAGACTCAAGGCCACCATGACCGCGGCGACGACGGCCCACATGATCGGGCCGTAACCAAATTCGTTGTAAAGCAGGGCCAGCCCGATCAGACCGATCATGATCGCTTGCAAGCTGTAGGCGTAAACCGCAACGCGACCGGGGATGACTTGGCCATGGGGCCGCGCCCCAAATTGGATGGGCGTGGTGCGGACGCCGAAGTTCAAATCGCCGTGCAGGTCGCGCAGGCCGCCCAATAAATTGGTCAGCACCATCCACACCACGACCGAAACAAAAACGATCACGCCGAGCAGGGTGAGGGGGCCGGGGATGACGGAACCGTACAGGGCTACCGAGGCAAAGGCGATGCCCTGCACAATGTCGGTGACGATTGGGAAGGCGAGGCGCTTGCCCCAGACATTGTAGATGGTGATGGCCAGGAAAGCGACGCCCAGCACCGCGTAAGCGCGCAAGTCGCCGCCTATGAGGAGCGTCAACAGGATCGCCAGCGGGATTTGAGCGAGGGCGACGACGAGAGCCTGCCCGGGCTGAATCTTTCCGCGCACCAGCGGGTAGTCGGCGCGCCCCGGTTCAGTGCGATCCAGCGGCAGGTCAACGATGTCATTCAACAGCGCTGTATAAATGTGATAGACGGTGGCGATGCCGACCAGGCCGGATATTTGGCCGATGGTTAACGGCCTGGACGAGGCCGCGGCCTCCAGCAGGGGCAGGCAAATGGCAAACGGGAGATATTCGAATCGAAGGAGGAGTTTTAAATCCTTGAGCGACCATCGTTCAGTCGTCCCAACTGCCGCCGGTTGTTTTATGGAGTTGTCCGCTTCAGCCATGGCCTGTCCCTTTTTCCGACGGCGTATTCTAACATCATTCACCCCAGAGCCGCCTGCATCCCTTCGGCGTCCGGGAGAGGGCTGGGGCAGTTTATCAAAGGAAGCATATAATCGGGATCAGCATGGCCGACGTATTGACGCTCCGACTGCTTGGCAAGCCTCAAGTGAGCCTGGGAGGCGCGCCCGTCACAGGATTCATTTCCGCCAAAGCGCAGGCGTTGCTATTTCATTTAGCCGCCAGCGGGCGGCCGCACACCCGCGAGTCGTTGGCCGGTTTATTCTGGGGCGACATGCCCGACGCTCAGGCCGGGAAGAATCTCCGCAACGCGCTTTCGAACTTGCGAATGCTCGTCGGCCCTTATCTCCTCATCACCCGCGACGAAGTTAGCTTCAATCGCCAAAGCTCATACTGGCTGGATGTGGAAGTTTTCCTGTCGGCCCTGTCCACCGACGCCGCCCAGAAAGATTTAGGGACGCTCCACAACGCCGTTGAGTTGTATCAGGGTGATTTTTTGGAAGGATTCTATGTTGGGGAAGCCATGCCGTTTGAGGAATGGATGTTGGGGCGGCGATCCCTGTTGAAGGGGCTGATGTTGCAATCGCTCCACATGCTGGTGGTCAGGCACCTTGACCGGGAAGAGCACGCGGCGGGAATTGACTATGCGAACCGATTGCTGGCGCTGGAGCCGTGGCGGGAGGAGACTCATCGCCATTTGATGATGTTGCTGGCTCGCAGTCGTCAACGCAGTGCGGCGCTGGCTCAATACGACCGCTGTCGTCAAGCCTTAGCCGATGAATTGGGCGTGGAGCCGATGCCGGAGACTATTGCCCTTTACAACCGCCTCAAAGCCGCCGCCGCCCCGCCGCCGCATAACCTGCCGCCACAGCCCACCGCCTTCGTCGGGCGCGAAGCCGAGTTGGCGAAGATCGCCAGCTTTCTCAACAACCCGCTGGCGCAACTGCTGACTCTGGTCGGGCCGGGCGGCATTGGCAAGACTCGGCTGGCCCTGCAGGCCGCCGCTCGGTGCGTTGAGCCGGAAGCCAATCTCGAACAACGCTTTTCCGATGGCGTCTTCTTCGTGTCGCTGGCCGCCGACGAGGCCATGGCCTCAGGCGAAGCCCAATCATCGCTCATTGCCGCCATCGCTACGACCTTGCGCTTCGACTCTTACGGGCCAATGTTGCCGCAAGCGCAATTGCTCAATCACTTGCGCGAGAAAGATATGTTGCTGATTCTCGACAACCTTGAGCAGTTGATTCCCGAGGCTAGGCAATTGGGCCACCTCCTGCGTTTCGCCCCCCGGGTCAAATTGCTGGTTACCTCCCGCGCGCGACTCAATTTGCAGGAGGAATGGCTGATGGAAGTGCCGGGGTTGAATGTTCCTTCAACCGCTGTTCCGCCCGAGTCCCTCGCCGCTTATAGTGCCGTGGCCTTGTTTGTGCAGCAGGCCCGCCGGGTGCTGGCCGGGTTTACGTTTTCCGAAGCGGAGACAGAAAGTGTGATTCGTGTTTGTCAACTCGTGGAGGGTGTGCCGCTGGGTATTGAGTTGGCGGCGAGTTGGTTGAGGATGCTGACCTGTAAAGAGATCGCCGTTGAAATTGAACAGGGCCTGGATTTTCTGACCACTTCCCTGCAAAACGTGCCTGAGCGCCACCGCAGTTTGCGCGCCGTGTTTGATTATTCGTGGGATTTATTATCACCCGCCGAGCAAGAGACGTTCCGGCAGTTGGCGGTTTTTCGTGGCGGCTTCCACCGCCAGGCCGCCGCCCGGGTGGTGGCTGCCGCCTCCCTGCCCATGTTAGCGGGATTGGTGGATAAATCACTTCTGCGGCGCGATGCGGCAGGGCGATACGAAATCCACGATCTCCTGAGGCGTTATGCCGAGGAGAAGTTGAGCGCTGATCCAATGGAGAGCGAACGCGTCCGCGACCGGCATTGTCACTATTATGCCGAATTGATGGTCGCCCATCAGGCCGGGCTCAAGGGTGAAGACGTGTCAGAGGCGCTGACGACGCTAAACGTCGAACGCGATAACGTGCGTGCGGCGTGGAATTGGGCGCTGAGCCATCGCCGGGTAGAAGAGTTGGACATGTTTATGGAGTGTTTGTGATGATTACAGACGCACCGGCTCGCCGCTCTTTGCCGACTCGTAAGCGGCCAGCGCCACCTCCACTGCCCGGTAACCATCCATCCCGGTCACGCGCGGCGTCCGGTCTTCGCGGATGGCGGCGACGAACTCGTTGATCATTGCCTGATTGGCATCGGAACCCCAGTAGCCCCAAACGGATCGTTGGAGATCGTGGCGATGGATGACGAGGTTTTGCTTGAAAGCATCTACCATCACCGCGCCCCGATCGGCCACCAGTTCAAATGTCAGGCCGCCCCACGTTGGATAATATGGCGGCTTGTTCCAACTGCAATCAATCGTGGCGAAGACGCCGTTGGCAAATGTTAGCATCAGCAGGCCGCCGGTTTCGACGTCAACTTCGTCGGCGTAAAAGATGTGATTGGTCTGCGCGTACACTTCTACGACTTCGCTGTTCAAATACCAGCGCATGAGGTCGGCCAGATGCACAGTGTGATCCATCACCGCGCCGCCCCCCGCCAATTCTTTGTCCACAAACCACTCGCGGTACTTGCGCGGCATCTCGCCCTGATTCGTCGCGTTGAAGCAATACACCTGTCCCAGATCGCCCGCATCGAGTCGGGCCTTCACTTCAACCAACGGCGTGCTGAATCGCATTGGAAAGGCCGTCATCAACTTGACGCCCGCGCGATTGCAAGCTTCCATCATCGCCCGCCCATCCTCCAGCGTCGTCGCCAGCGGCTTCTCACACAGCACGTGCACTTTGGCCGCCGCCGCCATCTCCACCAGGGAGCGGTGCTTATTATTCTCTGAGCAGATCACCACGCCATCTGGCCTGGCCGCCAACAAGGCCTCATACGACTCGAACAGGCGCGCATTGAATTGCCGGGCCGTGTGCTCGCCGCGTTCTCGATCGTCGTCGGCCAGCCCCATGATCTCCACGCCGGGAACGAGGGGCATATTTGGAATGTAGTTAACTTCGGCATGATGGTGAGCCAGGCTCATGATCCCGATCTTCATGATTGCGCCTCCAGAAACCTGGTTTCTTCGCTCCTCAGAGTGACGGCCTTCCCGGTTTTAGCCGACTCGATTGCGGCGAGCGCGATCTGAACCGCCGCCAACCCATCTTCCGCCGAGACTCGGGCGGAGCGGTCGTGAGCCAGAGCGTTGTAGAACTCTTTGATCTGCGTCGTGAACGGACTCTCGCTCAAAGGGCTTGAGGGCAGGCCGACATCCGGGGCCTCGGCTTCAGGTTTCCGCAACAATATCTCAATGGGGGCCGTCGCCGCCGAATCAAACTCAATCAATCCCGCATCGCCCGCGATCTCTAATCGAGTGCGAAACGTGGGCGGCGGGTAGGCCCACGCGCCCGCGATGTGCGACAGCGCGCCATTCTTGTGTTTGAGGATCGCCATTCCATAATCTACACTGGCGGCATCGCCTTTCGCGTGGCCGATGCTTTTCGCAAACACACTCTCGACCTCTCCCGCCACCCAGCGCGCGTAATCGAAATCGTGAATCATCAAGTCCAGCATCATCCCGCCGGACTTCTCGAAATCCAGAAACCAGTTGCCGACCGACTTCTTGGGGCGGAAACTGCCACGCGCCAGGCGGATCACAGCGGGCCGCCCGATCTGCCCATTCTCCACCGCCGACTTGGCCAGGGCATATTCGGGAAAGAAGCGCACGACGTGGGCGACGAGCAACTTGACTCCGGCTTCCCGGCAGGCGGTGATCATGGCTCGCCCTTGCTCAACTGTGCGCGCCAACGGCTTCTCGCAGACGACGTGCTTGCCTGCCGCCGCCGCCTGCAATGTCATCTCATAATGAAGATGGGTGGGGGTGCAAATGTCCACCACGTCCACGTCGGCCAGCATCGCCTCATAGTTTGGATAAACGTGGGCGTGATATTGATCCGCGAGTCGCCCGGCCTCTTTTGCGGTCTCGGCCACGAAGCCGGCGATAGCCGCCTCGGTCTCGGCCCAACCCGCCGCATGAGTGGCGCCCATAAACCCGGCGCCGGCGATGCCGACTTTCATAGGTTTGCTCCTTGCCGGAAAAACGTTCCACCGCGAAGACGTTCCACCGGAACGTCTCTACTTGACCGCACCCGCCGTGATGCCGCGTATTAACTGCCGCGAGAAGAGGACGTAGAGAATGAGGATCGGCACCATCGCCAGAGTCAGCGAGGCCAGCACCGCATTCCAGTCGCTGACGAACTGGCCGAGGAACTGTTGCGCCCCCAGCGTCACCGTCGCCGTCGCGTCGCCCGGCGCGAGGATGAGGGGGAACCACAGATCGTTCCAGATCGGGATCATGGTGAAGACGCCGATCGCGCCCAGAGCCGGGCGCACCAGCGGCAGGATCAGCCAATAGATTCGATACTCGCTGGCGCCATCTATACGCGCGGCCTCTTTCAATTCGCGCGGCACCTGGCGCATGAACTGAGTCAGGATGAAGATGGCGAGCGGCAAGCCCTGCGCGATATACACCAGAATCAGCGCCGCCAATGTGTTAACCAACCCCAACCCCACCATGATTCGCAGGATGCTCACCGTACCCAACCGAATGGGGATCATGATGCCAATGGACAGGTAGAGGCCTAACCAGCGGTTGCCGCTGAACTGGTATTCGGACAGCGCGTAGGCTGCCATAGAGCCAGCCCACAAGATGAGGAATAAAGAGGCCGTCGTGACGATGAAACTATTGACGAAGTATTGTTGAAAACTGGCTCGTGAGAAAACAGTCTGGTAGCCGACAGGATCAAATGTCCCCGGCAGTGGCGGCTGATAGGGGACACTGAAGATCGCCTCGCGGACCTTGAACGAATTGATCACGATCAAAATGATCGGGAACAGAGCGAACAAGGTATAGGCGGACAGGATCACGTGAGGCAGGGCTTGATTGATGAGGCGGGGAACGGGCCGGCGAATGAGGGAGGCGGAAGAAGCGCTCATGATTGCCTTTTATAACTCGTAAGTCTGCACCCGGCGTTGCCAGACCAGCGTATACAGCAGAACGCCGGAGAGAATGATCAGAAACATCATCGCCGCCACCGTCGCGCCCATGGTGGGGTTGCCGAGTTGCAATTGGTAGCCGAAGAAGGTTCGGTAGAAGAAGGTGCCGAAGATATCCGCGGCGAAGTCAGGCCCGGCCAGCCCGCCTTTGACAGTGAAGATTAAGTCGAAGGCGTTGAAGTTGCCGACGAAGGTCAGGATGGCGACAATGCCGACGGTCGGCAGGATGAGGGGGAATTTGATTCGCCAAAAGATGTCCCACGGGGTGGCGCCGTCCACACGGGCGGCCTCGGTCAGTTCATCCGGGATGCCGATCAGCGCCGTATAGAATAACATCATCGGGATGCCGACGAATTGCCAGACCGAGATCAGCGAGAGGGTGATCAGCGCGGTTTCGGGCAGGCCCAGCCAGGGTTTGAAAAGCGCGCCCAGCCCGATGACCTGGAGCAGGCCCCGGGCAATGCCCCACAAGGGGTTAAGAATTAATTGCCAGATGAAACCAATGATGACGACCGAGAGCAGGGTGGGGGTAAAGATCAGGGTGCGATACACGGCCCGACCGCGGCCACCCGAACTGAGAAGTGTGGCGAGCAGCAGCCCTAAGGGATTCTGCACCAGCATGTGAACGGCAAAGAAGGCAAAGTTATTGCGGAACGCACCCCAGAAACGCGGCGCCCAAAGTGGGTCGGTCAATAGCCGTACGTAATTTTGTGATCCGACGAAGGTTTCAATATTTTGCGCATTTTGAGTGAAAAAGCTGAGCCGGAGTGAGTCGACCAGCGGATAGATCATGAAGATCGTGTAGACCGCCACTGCCGGGGCCAGAAAAACCAGAATGTGAAAAGGGAAAGGCTTCTTACGCTGCAGTGGTTGTTGCATGTCGTTGTCTCCTGGGTGAAGTGGGATGACAGCCCGGCGTGTGAACAACTCACCGTCAGCAAGGAAGTATACTCCCGATCATAACTTTTAGCGGCGATGCGCACGGGTCGAGCGCATCGCCGCTAAAGTCACAACAGTGTCTGTCAACGCTTGAAGTTTACGGCTTGTACCACTTGTCGAGGCCGGCCTGAGCTTCTTTGGCCGCGTCTTCGGGAGTGATGGAGCCATTGATCACACCCGCGCTCAAACGCCATAGTTCGTTCTCCAGATTCGGCTCACCACGCGACAGAATCTGATACGAGTTGCGGATGGTGGACTGGGCAGTCTGCCGCCAGCCCAGAAATTCGTTGGCCAGCGGATCGTCGAGGGTGATCTTGTGGTTGGACAGCGTGAAGAAGCCGGGCAGGGCGTTGCTGTACAGCTTGGCGAACTCTTCGGTCGTCATCCACTCCAGGAATTTCCTGGCTTCCTCGGGATGGGCGCTCTTGGCGTTCAGGCCCACCGCGATGTCAGTGTGGTCGCTGATGTAGATTGTGTCGCCAGCTTTGGCCACTGGCGGCGGGAACACCCCCAGCTTGAACTTCGCATCTTTGTTGAACAGCGAGATTTCCCACGACCCGGCCGGGTAGATGGCGGCCTGGCCGCTGGTGAACAACACTTGCGAGTCCGGATACTTCACCGCCTCGAAGCCCGAGGGCATGTAGGGTTGCCATTTCGCCAATTCGGCGAAGGCGTCAACGTAGGACTGATCGGTGAACTTGCCTGTGCCTTTGAGCAGGGCCTGGCGGCCATCCTCACCGTGCCAGTAGTTGGGGCCGATGTTCTGGAAACCCATCGTGGCCGCTTCCCATTGATCCGCAGTGCCCATTGCCAATGGGATGTAGGCGCCGTCTTTCTTGATGGCTTCCAGCACGGCAAAGAACTCGTCCGTCGTCGTCGGTTCTTTCAGGCCGAGCTTGTCGAAGGCGTCCTGGTTGTAGATGAAGCCGTGAATCACGGAGGCCATCGGCACGCAGAATACGTTCGCGCCATCATCGGTGATCCAGGCGCTCTTGGCCACATCGCCGAAGTTGTTCAGGCCGGGCAGATCGTTGAGCGAGGCCAGATTCCCTTGTTGGAACAACGCCAGCGAAGCGTCAAATGGGCGGCAAGTGATCAAGTCGCCCGCCGTGCCGCCGGTCAGCTTGGTGTTTAAAGCAGCGTTGTAATCCGGCGGGTTGGTAGGGGCAAAAACGACATGAATGTCGGGGTATTGTTTCTCGAACGCGGGGATGATGCTGTCCTGCCAGATCGTCAGATCGTCAGTGCGCCAGCTTTCGATGGTGAGGGTGACTTTCTCCGCCGCCGGGGCCTCAGTCGGTTGCTCAGGGGCGGCAGTCGTGGCCGCGCCGCCGCAACTGGCTATCACCAAGCCAACGACAATCAGCAAACCAAGAAATGATGTTTTACGCATTTTTTCTCCTCCAGTGTTGAATGTCTAAACGGATACGGTTAGGGATATAGAGATGTTTAGATTCCGGCTTTTGGATCACCTCCTTCAAAGATGTGGATTGCGCGTCCGCCAATGAGCCAACAACTCCGTGTTGTGCTCTGCCGCGTGAGGGATGTTGGAACTGATATATACAGGCAGCGATGATATTCGTGATTGTAAGCGGAAAACTGTTTCAGTGACCAGAGAATTCCAGATCAACGCGCCGATCACGGTTGAACTGGGACCGACATGCCAGGGGACGCCGTCAACTGCGACCAGGCTGTCACCCGGCAACCCACCGTTGTCAATCGTAAAATCAGCTATCTCAAACAAACGTTTGCCTGCCACCGAAACAGACGCCACGCGGGCATAAGCCATTGAGCAGACGCCCACCACACACAATCTGCGCGCTTTCCCGGCAAGGGCCATTTCCACTGGCGCAACATTGACTCCGCTATTGGAGAACACAAACAACATATCGTGTGGTTGCGGGTCATAGCGGGCGAGCAAAGGCTCTGCCAGACCGGGTGTCCGTTCCAAGAGCGTTGCCATAGCAGCGTTTTCGTGAACCATGAACGCCGAAGATACGACCGGCACTACGGCGGCCAACCCACCTGCCCGATGATGGCCCTCGACGGCAAGCGAAAACGAGTGGCCGGTTCCGAACGTGAAAATCCGGCCATCCTGCTCAATCATCACCGCCATTTTCTCGGCGACCTGCTGGAGGAGGTCGTGCTGGCTCTCGATCACCTCGGTTTGCAGTTTTTGGATCGCTTCAAAGTAGCGGCCAATCCCGTCAGACGTGGTTGAGTTCAGCATAAAAAACGTATTTGTCCCCTCGATAAAAGGACTCGACGTGCTCGAAAGGCAGGTTCTCTCGATTGAAAGTGGTGCGGTAAATGTGAAGCACCGGACTGCCTGTGCGGATTCCCAATAGTTTAGCTTCTGTTGCTGGGCAGGCCACTGATCGCAGTTGTTGTTCGGCGCGCGCCGAGACAATGTCGAATTTCTCTTTCAGCAATTTGTACAGCGACCGATCCTCAAATTTTTCTTTCAGCAAGTCGTGGCACAGGTGATCGGGCAGATAGGCGGTTTCCACTGCCATCGGCTCGCCGTCAGCCAGCCGGAGTCGTTTGAGCAGAACCACCGGCTCCGCGGCCTGGAGGCGAAGCGAGCGGGCTACTGGCGGAGGCGCCGGGACGGTTTCCAGTTGCAACACACGCGACCCCGGTTGCTGTTTCCGCGCCTGCATATCCTGAGTGAAACCGGTTAGGTGGCTGAGGCGTTGTTCCACCCGGGAAGCCACAAAGGTGCCACGTCCATGCGCCCGGGTGAGTCGGCCCTCCACCACAAGTTCGGCAATCGCCTGTCGAACCGTGATGCGGCTGATCTTGAATTGGTCACACAGTTCGCGCTCGGAAGGCAATTGCGCGCCGGGCGGCCACTGGCCGGACTCGATCCGCTCTTCGATCAGGCTTTTGAGCTGATAATAAAGCGGCTGGCGGTGGTGTTTGTTGGGGGCAGACATGGACACTGGTTATGAGGTCATAACCAGTTGCTAGAGTAACGTAAATTCAACTTCGAGTCAATGACCAGTTTTAGGCAATCGGCGAGGAAAGCCGCCTTCTTACCGCGTCAGCGTCACCTTCCGCAAACTGCGCGGTGCTTCGGTGTCATAGCCTTTGGCGCGGGTGAGGTGATAGCAGTACAACTGCGCGGGGACGATGCTGACCAGCGGCGACAACCATTCCGGCACAGTCGGCAGGCGCAGTGACGAGTGGCCCAACGCCAGCGCCTCGTCGCTGTCCGAAATGACGAGTAGCTGAGCCTCGTGCTCCTCTCGCAGACGCCGGAGTAATGCCAATAGATCATTCAACACAGCGCCGCGCGGTGCGATTGCCAGCATGGGGAAGCCCGGTTCGACAATGGCAATGGGGCCGTGTTGAAAGTCTGCCGCTGAGTACGGGTCGGCAAACACGTACGCCAGTTCCTTCAGCTTCAACGCCCACTCCTGCGCCGAGGCATAGTTGTAGCCGCGCCCCAGCACCACACAACGCGCCATGTCACGATGCAGGCTGGCGATGTGTTCGGCCTCGGCCTCCAGCTTCAACGATCGGCCCACGGCTTCAGGAATGGAACGCAGGGCGGCGAGAGCGTCGGCCTCCCCGGTGAGTGACGCCGACAACGCGGCGACGGCCATCAACTCGGCGGTGTAAGACTTGGTCGCCGCCACTGCTGTTTCGGCCCCGGCTTGCACATCCAGCGCGAACTCGGCGGCCCGCGCCAACGGCGACTGGATGGCATTGGTGATTGCCAGGGTGATTGCGCCCTGTCGCCGCCCCTCCTCGATGACGCTGACCACATCGGGCGACTGCCCCGACTGCGACACACCGACGACGAGGGCGTTCTTCAATCGTGGCCAACCGCGATAGAGCGTGAAGAGCGAGGGTGCGGCGAAGGCGACGGGCAAACGGTTGACCGACCCCCACAGGTATTGAGCATAGACCCCGGCGTGATCGGACGTGCCGCGCGCCGCCAGAAATACAAACTCCACGTCGCGCTCGCGGATGGCCTGTGCGATGTGTCCGGCATTTTCGAGTTGCGTGTCAAGCCAGTTTTGTAGAATCGTTGGCTGTTCAAAAATTTCTTCTTTCAGTCCCATATCCTTTTTCCACGAATGAACACGAATTCACACGAATGAAAAACGAATTCGTGAAAATTAGTGAAATTCGTGGCTGATCTTCCCACCCACAAACGTTTTCAGCACGCGCAGGTCGGGCGTGAGCAGAACCAGGTCGGCAATGAAGCCGGGGGCGATCTGGCCGCGGTCGGTCAGCCCCAACACCTTCGCCGGGGTCGCCGTCACTGTGGTGAGGGCGTCACTCACCGAACAGCCGGTGAAGGCGATGAGGTTGCGCACGGCTTGATCGAGACTCAGAATGCTCCCGGCAAGTCGGCCATCATTTAAGCGGGCCGAAGTTTCATCCACGGTCACGGTGAAATCGCCGAGGTCGTATTGGCCGGGCGGCATGCCCAACGCCGCCATCGCATCGGTCACTACATTGAGGCCCGCCGCGCCTTTGCTCTGCCAGATCAGTTTCACGACAGCGGGGTGCAGATGAACGCCATCAGGGATCATACCGACCGTGACTTGGGGATCGGTCAGCAATGCGCCGACGAGTCCGGGGGCGCGGTGCTCCAGTGGGGACATGGCGTTGAACACATGCGTGCCATAAGTGATTCCGGCGCTCAATCCGGCTTGGGCTTGTTCAATTGTTGCCATTGAGTGTCCGGCGCTGACGACGACGCCACGTTCACGCAAAGTCCGAATCATTTCCAACGCGCCCGGAAGTTCGGGGGCTAATGTCGCCAATCGTACGTTGTTCGCCAGCGACCAATCGGCGATGGCGCTCACATCGGGGAGGCGAAAATGCTTTGGATTGTGCGCGCCGCGTTTCTGCGGGTTGAGGAACGGCCCCTCGAGGTGCAGGCCCAACGGTGTTGCGCCGTAGAAGCCGGGAGGGGATTGGCGCAGAGTCGCTTGCGCCACAGTGACGGTGTCCAATGGGGAGGTGACGATCGTCGGCAGAAACGACGACACTCCATAACGAGGCAGGCGAGCGGCTATATCCCAAATGGCAGCCGGGGTGGCAGTGAAGTCAGCGCCGAACGCGCCGTTCAATTGCAAATCAATGAAACCGGGGGCGAGGATCAAACCGGCGGCGTCTACCACTTGAGCCTCCGCCGGGCGTGGGAGTTGTTCGGCGGATCCAACGGCGATGAGGCGGTCGCCGTCGGCGAGCACTGCACCCTCTTCGATTCGTTGATCAGGTGTGAACAGGATGGCGTGATGAATGTACAGCAAAGCCGAGTCCTATGTTTGGCCCAACACCAGATCGAGGCGTTTGGCGAGCGGCTCCAGCCGTTTGGCAATCGCGGCCTCGATGTCAATCTCCGGGTTAGCCAGTATTTCTTTCCATAGCAGGCTGAACTCAGTGGTCAGCCGATCTTCCATCAGCCCCCATGAGCGGGTGACGGGGAATGAGCGCCCCGACTTCAGGCCCTGAATCGCCATCTGCCAGAGCGGGTTGGTGGAAAAGGGTGGGGAGGCCAGCGCGTCGAGTTGCGCCGGGAGCAGGCCAATGGCAACGTGTTGAGTGTAGGCAATTTGGGTCTGGGTGAGGAAACGGATCAATTTCATCGCCGCTTCTTCTTTGAGCGTATGTTTCCATATCACCAGATGCGAGCCGCCGACGAATGACTGGCCGGGGGGAAGGGCCACTCCCATTTGGGCCTTCATCTCTGGCGAAGCCTGGCCGAAGAGCCACGGGCCGCTGATCGTCATGGCCGTGTCATCGTTATTCAAAAATTGTCCGTCCGGCTCCAGGCCGTTGAGGTGTCGGACGGAGGGGGCCAGGAAGCGGCCCAGAGCAAAATATGCTCGCAGACCGGCATAGGCCTGGGGCTGGGTGAAGAGGGTGCGTTTACTGTCCGGGGTAACAAAGTCGCCGCCCGCGCCCCAGACCCAACTGGCGATATTGTGCAGAGTCGTATGCGTCAGGCCAGTGGGCACGGTCCACGGTACAGGCACGCCGCTGGCCTGCAAACGCTGCAGGGTTTGGTCAAATTGCTCGGCGGTTTGGAAAGCGACGCGTTCATCCACCCCAACCTTCTCCAGAAGAGAGCGGCGAAAGTAGATCAAGCGCGCCCCGACGAACCAGGGGATGGCCCATGTTTGCGACTGACCGGCCAGACGCCCGCCTTGCCAGGCCGAAGGCAGGAACGCCGAGGCCTTGCCCAGCAGGGCGATGTGTGGCTCGTCGAATGGCTGGAGGGCATTCATCGCCATCAGATCGCCCAGCCAGGTACTGCCTATCTCGGACACATCCGGGCCATAGCTGTAGAGCGCGGCTTTCACCAGATCGCTCCAGGCAGAGTCCCACGCCAGCAATCGCAATCGAACATGAATGTGGTGCTCGGCTTCAAATTGATCCAAAAGGGACTGGATGCCGGCCGAGTCGCTCGCCATGATCGAGAATTCAATTTCTTGAGCCAAACTCCATCCCTTCGTCGCCCCGTAGTTAAAGTCCCGGAATTGAAACTGGCAGTTGCCCTGCGAAAGGAATGTGTCCCCACAGAGCCTGAGCCAGCGCCTCCATCGAGGGCGGTTGCAGGCTATAGGTGCAAAGGTAGGTGGGGGCCGCCGGGTAAGCCTGAATGTCGTAGGGCATTCTCAGGGCCACTGCCACGACCGATACGCCACGCTCAAGTATAGCATTGACCAAGTCCGACTGGCCGGGATAATCAACGGCATTGATCGTGCCGATGATTGCCAGATCATAGGCGCCTAGTCTTTCACGCACGGCGGCTACGTCCGAGTCGGAGGGGTTGAGGGGAACGATAAACTCGTCCACGTTTGAATGATGCGCTCGTAAGGCGTCGGCCAATGCTGGCTTCTCGTAGGAGGAGGTATCGGCCGGGGTTAGATCTTGTGGCCGGGGAAGGATGACGACGACCCGCGCCTCCGCAGAAAGTTTCAACGGCAGGCGATGGACAGTGTCACGTACCAGAGTTAGCGAGTGCTCGGCGACCTCGGCGGCCAATGCCCGATGCTCGCCGCACCCAACGACGTCCAGTGAAGGTTGAGATTGTTCGCTTACCCAGCTTTTGAGGGCCAGCACTCGTTCGGCAGAGTCCATGATGGCCTGCGGTGAAATCATGGCCCGGCGCACGGCTTGAAGCAGGCCGGCATGAATTCCGCGTTGATCGTTGTGGATGGTGAGAATTAACATGTCCACGCCCGCATTGGCCGCGGCAATCGCTTCGACGATCAGCGGTGGGCCTTGCTCGATGGCGCCCATGTCCAGCGCATCGCTGATGATGATGCCGTCAAATTGCAATTCTTGTCGCAGCAGACCCAGAATTGACCTTGACAAGGTAGCCGGCAAATTAGAGCCGCCGTCGAAATTGGGCAGGGCGATGTGGGCCGTCATCATCATCTTGACTCCCGACTTCACCACCGCCGCAAACGGGGGAAATTCCACGCGCCGCAAACGCTCTTCATCGTGGAGGACAACGGGCGTGCCGTGATGGGAATCCGATTCGGTGTCGCCATGACCGGGAAAGTGTTTGGCCGCCGAGGCCACCCCCGCCGCCTGCAAGCCTTCCACCATCGCCGCCGCCAGGCTGGCGACCAGGGTCGGGTCTTCACCAAACGAGCGCGGGCCGACCACCGGATTTCTGGGATTGACGTTCACATCGCACACCGGCGCATAATTGACGTTGACGCCCATCGCCGCCACTTCGCGCCCGATGGCGTAACCGGTTTTGTAAGCCAATTCGGGTGAGCGCGTTGCGCCGAGAGCGAGGTTGCCGGGGAAGGGTGTGGCGCCAGTTAACGCGATGAGGGTGCCGCCCTCTTGATCCACACCGATGAGGAGCGGCGGTTGACCGGAGTCGCGGGCCGCACGTTGCAAGGCCGATGTCAATTCGCGAACCTGAGCCGGATCGGTGACGTTGTTGTGGCGAAACAAGGTCAGGCCGCCGATGTGTTGTCTGGCTATCGTCTGCAAAATCTCCGCCGACGCTTCAGCCCCGACGAAGCTCAGCATCAATTTTTGACCGAGGGCCTGTTCAAGTGAAAGTGGCATAGCCGCCTTACCCTTTCACTGCGCCGGTCAGGCCGCGAATGAATTGCCGTTGCAAGGCAATGAAGAAGATCAGGATTGGGATGACGGTCATGGTCACACCGGCGGCCACACCGCGAAAGTCGGAGGTGAACATGCCTTGCAGAGCGGCCAGCCCGACCGAGAGGGTCATCCGCTCGCGCGTGTGCAACATCAACGAGGGCCAGAAAAAATCGTTCCACGAATTGACAAAGGTGAAAATGGCGACAGTAGCCAGCGAGGGACGAATGACCGGCATCACGATCTCCCACCAGATGCGCAGTTCGCTGGCGCCATCTATCCGGCCCGCGTCTATCAAATCATTGGGTACGCTCTTGAAGGCCTGTCGCAGAAGGAAGATGCTGAACACGCTCGAAATATTCGGCAGGATCAAGGCGAGCAGCGTGTCGTAATACTGAAAGACTTTAACGGCGAGGATGAAGCTGGGAATGTAAGTAAGCTGGACTGGCACAATGAGCGTTGCCAGAAGCAAATAGAAAATTGCGTCGCGCCCCGGGAAGTTCATTTTAGCGAGAGGATAGGCGGCCAGGGAGGTGATCAGGACATTCAAGCCGGTGGTGGAGGCAGCTACCAGGATGCTATTCAAGAAAAAGCGCCCGATCGGCAACTGATTCCAGACCCGGATAAAGTTGTCCAGGGTCGGGTCGTGGGGGATGAGTTGGGGCGGTGTGGAATAGACGGCGTCGTTCGGCCCTTTGAAGGCCGTGAGAAAGATCCACAGGAAAGGTAGAACTGTTACCATGCTCAACAGACAGAGCAGGAGATACCAGAAAATCTTTTCCAGAATCTGGGTGCGACCGCGCGTGCGCCCGGTAACCGCCGGGATCGAGATGGTTTGTGTTTGCGCCATCAATTCGCCTCCGCCCCTCGTTCAAGCAGGCGAACATTCAGGATTGAAAACGCCAGCGTAATGAGTAATAACACAATGGCGATTGCCGAAGCATAGCCAGCGTGGCTTAACCGGAAGGCCTGCCGCCACAGGTAAAACACCATCGTCACCCCGCTGTCCAGAATGCCGCCAGTGCGGTTAGTGAGGATGTAAATTTCATCGAACACTCTGAGCGCGGCCAGACTCGAAATGACAGCCACGAACACGATCTGCGGGCGGAGGCCGGGCAAGCTGACATACCAGTGCTTTTGAAAGTTATTGCAACCATCAATCAATGCCGCGTCGTACAACTCTTCGGGAATGTTTTGCAGACCTGCGAGAAAGATCACCGCGTAATAACCGACCCCTGCCCAGACGGTCAGCAGGATGGCGATAGTCAAGGTATAGGCTGGCTCTGCCAGCCACTGGACTGGCTCTTTGAGAATGCCCAGTGGGATCAGAAAGCCGTTGACCAGCCCGCCGTTGACATCGAACAACCAACGCCAAGTGATGCCGATGGCGATACTGCCGCTGACGGCGGGGATGTAGTACAACGCCCGAAAGAGGTGGATGCCGGGCAGATTACGATTGACGACGATGGCCAGCAGAATGGAAAGGACGATCAGGGTCGGCGTCGCGATCAAATATATGAACGAATTTTTCAAAGCCAGCCAAAAGGTTGAGTCTTGCGCCAACTGCGCATAATTCTTCAGGCCGACCCATTGCGGCGGAGTGACGATGTCGTAATCAGTGAAGCTATAGTAGACGACGGCCACAATTGGATACAAAACAAAGATGGCGATCACCAGCAGGGCGGGCGTGAGGAACAAGTAGGGTGTTAGAGACAGTTTTTTACGCATGAGGGGGTCGGCCTGAGAGGCTGTCTGAAAGTTGCTCCGAAACGGCGTCCTCGCGGATGGCGGCGATGGAAAGACACCATCGCTTCTCCCGCGAGGGCGCGGGCTTTGAGCGATTTTTCAGACGCACTCTGCGCCGACCCTCTCCCGTTTCGGGAGAGGGTCGGGCAAATCGTGTTTACTTAAGCAGGGCGTTCGCTTTGGTAACAGCGTCAGACAGCGCCTGTTGAGGATCAACATTGTTGAAAAGCGCTTGTTGAACTGCATCCAGGACAATCTGGTTGACATCGGCTTTGTTGGGAATGGTGGGCACGATGTCGGCGTACTTGGAGACGATATCCTTGGCCACGGGTTTGGCGCTATCCTCAATGGCGACCGGCTTGGCCGAGAAGAACGGATCGTCATAGGACGCCGGAGTTGAGGGATAGATAGCCACGACCTTGGAGAACTCAAGCATGCTCTGCGGATTGGTGAAGAATTGCGCCAGAGCAATCGAGGCTTTGGGGAACTTGGTATCCCCTTTCACCGAGATACCCATCAGCCCCTTGCCAAGGACGCCCGACTTGCCCACCGGCGCTGGCACAACGGCGAGATACCCGTACAACCCCGGGTTATTCGCGCGCACCTCGCGGATGAGGTTGGGGCCTGTCTGGTAAAAGGCGGCCTTGCCTGAGGTGAAGAGCTCCAGTCCGACGCGATCATCGGTGGTCGTCAGAGCCGTCTTATCCACGGTTCCGTCCTTCACCATGTCCACGTACATCTGCAGCCAGGCGACGCCTTCCGGCGAGTCGAAGGTGAAGGCCTTGCCATCATCGCTGATCACCTTGACGCCGCCTTCGTAAACCATCTGCGCCAGAAGGTCATTCACGGTTAGGCGGATGTTGCACAGAGTGCCGGTCTTGTCCTTGATGGTCTTGCACAGCGCCGGGAGGCCCTCTACCGTCTTCGGGAAATCCTCAATCTTCAAACCAGCCTGTTCCACGTAGATCTGAGTGTTGATCAGCTCGACGCCGATCCCTTGATACCACGGGAACTGATAGTTCTTGCCGTCAACCAATTGCTGTTTCCACAGGCCGGGGAAGTACAGATCCTTCACGTTCTGGGGAACCTGCTCGTCCAGACTGAGCAGCAAATCTTTGGTTGCGTATTCGCTGACCCAGCCTTCGCCGACAGAGAGGTTGATGACATCGGGTGCGTTCCCGGCGGCGAAGGAATTGCGTAAATCATCCTGGAAAGTGGCTTGATGATCTTCCCAATTCACTGTCACCTCGGGATAGGCCTGGTTGAAGCGGGCGATGGTGCTTTTGATGTAATCGTCAAAGGTCGGCGAGAGCCAGAACGTCCAGATAGTGATCTCGGCGTTTGGTTCGACGCCCTCGATCACGGCCTCGGGGTTGGGGCCGGGAGTGGCGGTGACGACGCTCTCCACAATTTGCGTTTCTTTAACTGTGACTACCTGCGTTTCCTTGACGACCTGGGTCTGAACGACGACCTCTGGCGTTGGTGGGGCGCAGGCCGCAACGATCAGGCTAACGATAACCAGGATAAACAAGATATTACGTTTCATGGGGTCTCCTCCGTTGAATCAGGGTTGAGTGAATTTGTAGGGGGTTGATAGGAGTGGGCGTTGTCGAGAGAATCCAGTGGGAGCCGCGAGTCACCTCCTTTTGGTTGTGAACGATTGAGGCTTGCTTGCGCCGCCATTTCTACTTTCAGCCAAATGACGAGCGTCTCCAAATTGGCGAAGCTGTGCCGCTGGGCGGTGTGGGGGTCTTCCAAACTAAAGCGCCAGACAGCCGCGGCGGGTTGTTCACTCCGCTCTTCCCAAAATCGTAACAGATACGAACGGTAACCGGGCGGTTTGTCGAAAGTCGAAGACGTATCAGCCAGCATCTCTGCCGATATGATACTAAGTGATCGTCCAGAGATCGTCCAGAGCGCGCGATTACTGTCGCGGGCCGCGCCGGGATGGTTGGGCGAGGTGACCGTCTCATGATAAAGTTACAGCCAATTCCAGGGAAAGCGACGATCAGGTAACGCAGAAGCCATGACTTCTTCACAGCTCTCTCGACTCCAAATCTGGCTCATGGCCAGCCGTCCCCGCACCCTGACCGCCGCCATCACCCCCGTGGTCGTCGGCAGTGCGCTGGCGATTCACGGTGGGGCGTTTCAGTGGTTACCCGCGTTGACGGCATTATTCTCCTCGATCATGATTCAAATTGGCGCCAACCTCGCCAACGACCTCTACGATTTCAAAAAGGGCGCAGACACCTCGGCCCGCCTCGGCCCGACCCGCGTGACAAGCGCCGGACTGCTCACGCCGCGTGAGGTGGGGATTGGCATGGTCGTCGCCTTTGGGCTGGCGGCGCTGGGCGGCCTGTATCTGATCTATGTTGGCGGCTGGCCGATTTTGATCATTGGTATCGCCTCCATCCTGTCAGGCATCGCCTACACTGGCGGCCCCTTCCCGCTCGGCTACAACGGGCTGGGCGACCTCTTCGTCTTCATCTTCTTTGGATTGATCGCGGTGATGGGGACGTACTATGTTCAAGCCTTGACGGTGACGACCGCTTCCTTCCTCGCCGCCGTGCCGGTGGGGGCCATCGCCACCGCCATCATCGTCGTCAACAACGTGCGCGACGCCGACACTGACCGGGCCGCAGGCAAACGGACGCTGGCCGTGTTGTTGGGGCGCGGCGCGGCGCGGGCGGAATACGTGATGTTGATGCTCGTCGCCTATCTTGCGCCGTTTCTTCTCTGGCTCAGTTTTGGCTTCAGCGTTTGGGTGCTGTTGCCGATTCTGTCGTTGCCGCTGGCCGTGCGCTGGACTCGAGTGCTGTTCACCCTCACCGGCCTGAAGTTGAACGCGGCGCTGGGTGGCACGGCGCAGTTGCTGGCGGTCTATGGGGCGTTGTTCGCGATTGGGCTAGTAGTTCACCAAGTTTAGATCGCTGGGTAGTTTAGCGCCTTGTGCGCGCCTGGTCGCCCACAAGGGGCTAGGCTACAACCATGGATCTAAAGTTGGCCGACTACTAGCAGTGTAAGAAGCATTATTCAAAAAGCGAACTCCAATATTGCAGAGTCTTTTTCACGTCTTCAATGCCGTTTGTCGAATTTGCGAGGATCACAGCAGTTTCACCTTTGTTGAATACCTTGCCGACGGGCTCAAGGGTTCGCTCAACTAACTCCCGATATGCGGCGTGTCTTTCGTTTCGGTTGCGAATTTCAATGCACTTTTTGACTGTTTGAAAATAGTCGGTGTCATGCTCGGCCCAATATCGGATAGCGGCTTTTTCGCCCTCCCAAGCTATTCCGCGAATATCAAAGTAGCTTCGCCAGGTTTCAGGGATGCAGGCCGTCAACATCATGTCAACTGCCGATAGATGTATCGGATCTTGCGACTGCGACATGCGTTCAAGATGCAACAGCCCAAAACTTTGCCAAAAACGAATCGAGCACAGTTTTGAATCAGGCTGAAGGTGTGTGTATTTATCTGCCCACGTTGCGCTGGCGACAAGTTGTTTTACTTTGTTTAGCCGTTCTGAGGCATCGTAAACAATGCGAGCGGTTTGCATTTTCTGCGCGAACAACCCCTCGAAAGACCTCGCTTCTGGTTGATTAGACGTTATCGGAAATAACTTACAATGGGTGAATGCTTGAATACACCAAATTAAAACGGGATCGTCGCAAGTTTCTCGCTCTAACTGGATTGACGGTCAAGGAATTCAAGGCCCTGCTCCCGGCCTTTAGCGAAGCTTACCGAAACAAGTATCAAAGCAACAAAACGCTGGCCCGACGGAAACGCAAACGACAAGTGGGCGGGGGGCGGATTGGTCAACTACAAACAGCGGAACAAAAATTGTTGTTCATCTTGGTGTATCAAAAAACATATCCCCTGCAAGTTGTGTTGGGGGAGTTGTTTGGTCTCAGCCAATCGAGTGCCAACGAATGGGTGCATCGCTTGTTGCCGATCTTGCAAGAGGCCTTGACGGTGCTGGGCGTGATGGCGGAACGCGATGGACACAAGTTTGCCCAATCCGAACGCCACAAGCGTGAAGCAGCAGATTACATTATTGATGGCACGGAGCGTCGCCGCCAAAGGCCCCAAAAGCCTAAAAAACAGGCCCTTCATTACAGCGGCAAGAAAAAGATGCATACAGACAAGAATGTGGTCATCGTCAACACTCGGTCGAAGCGGGTCGGCTACTTGAGCCCGACCCAAGCGGGCAAGATGCATGACAAGAAGGTAGCAGACCGCGAACAGATAGTCTATCCGCGGAAAGCCACGTTGCGCAAAGATACCGGCTTTCAAGGTTATGAACCGAATGTCAAACACGCCTACCAACCGAAAAAAAGCCCAAAGGCAAAGAGTTGACGCCGGGCGACAAGCGACACAATCGGGCGCTCTCGCGGATTCGGGTGAGAGTCGAGCATGCCATCTCGGGTATCAAACGGTCACGGTCTGTCAAGGATACGCTCCGCAACACCCGACCCCGCTGTTCAGATCGTTTCATGGAATTGGCAACCGGTTTGCACAATCTACGTGTCCGTTATCGCAAGCGTCGCCTGCGACGATGACCTAAAATCCTTATTTCCGATAACGTCTA
>Ga0247727_10003270_pt1 | contig 36006 bp, 27 predicted proteins | sample WisWelCaveWW1625_FD_202498 | JGI IMG/M metagenome (GOLD analysis project Ga0247727, IMG submission 202498) | Biofilm microbial communities from Wishing Well Cave, Virginia, United States - WW16-25 | ecosystem: Environmental > Aquatic > Deep subsurface > Groundwater > Cave microbial mat | place...
GCCTTCGCCCTTTCCGGAGGCCAGCAGCAGCGGCTTTGCCTGGCGCGGACCCTGATGATGGAGCCCGATGTTCTGCTGTTGGACGAACCCTGCTCCGGGCTGGACCCCATTTCCACTGCCAAGATCGAAGAAGCGCTGGTGGAGCTGAAGCGGGAGCTGACCGTGATCCTGGTGACCAACAATGTCATGCAGTCCTCGCGGATCGCCGACCGGACGGCCTTCTTTCTTCAGGGGCGGTTGATCGAATGCGGCGCCACCCGGCAGATCTTCGTCAATCCCAGAGAGAAGGAGACGCATGAGTACGTCAGCGGGCGTTTTGGGTAGCCGAAAGACCTCCGCGGAGGCCAAGATCCAGGTCCGGAAACTGGAGGCCTGGTACGGAAGCTTCCAGGCTCTCAAGAGCATCGATCTCGACATTCCGTCCCGCGCCATCACCTCGATGATCGGCCCCTCCGGGTGCGGAAAATCCACTTTGCTGCGGTGCTTCAACCGGATGAATGATGGAATCCGGGGATTCCGCGTGGCAGGCGAGATCCGGCTCGACGGGGGCGACATTCTTGGCCGGGGGGTGGAGCTGACCCAGCTTCGCAAGCGAGTGGGCATGGTCTTCCAGCGCCCCAATCCATTCCCCCTTTCGGTCTTTGAAAACGTCGCCTATGGCCGCCGCGTGCACGGCGAAAACTCGTCGCGCCTCGCGGATATCGTGGAGAAGTCCTTGCGCGCCACCGGGTTGTGGGACGATCTGAAGGATCGCCTCGGGGAGAACGCTCTGGCCCTCAGCGCCGAGCAGCAGCAGCGCCTGTGCATCTCGCGGCTGCTGGCGGTCGAGCCGGAGGTTCTTCTGATGGACGAACCCTGCTCCGCCCTCGACCCCATCGCGACCGCGCGGATCGAGGAGCTGATGCAGGAGCTGAAGCGTAATTACACGATCCTCATCGTGACGCATAATATGCAGCAGGCTTCGCGGGCTTCGGACTACTGCGGTTTCATGTGGCTGGGCGAGCTGGTCGAGTTCGCCGAGACGCCGGTGATCTTCACCAAGCCTCGGAACCCGCGAACGGAGGGATACGTGACAGGGAGGTTCGGCTGATGCGCCGCCATTTCGAGGAACAGATCGAGGAGTGCAATGCGCGACTGGTTCACATGGGCGCGGTCGCGGAGCGCATGATCGAGAAATCCATCCAATGCCTGCTGGAGCGGACCGCCGAGGGGCACGAAGAGGTTTTCCAGCACGAAGGAGAGATCAATAACCTGCATATCGAGATCGATGAGCGCGTCATCAGCGCTCTGGCGCTTCAGCACCCTGTCGCTACCGACTTGCGGTTGCTCGTGATGGCTACCAAGATCGCAGGCGAGCTGGAGCGGGTCGGGGACCAGGCCGTCAACATCTGCCAGAACACCGCCTCCTTGCTGAAGCATCCTCCGGCGGAGGTCCTGACGAATATTCCGGAGATGGCCGATGTGGTGCGCGGGATGCTGCGGGAGAGCCTGGAGGCATTCGTTCGCCGGGACGTCGAATTGGCGCAAAAAGTCCTGGATACCGACGACCAAGCCGATGATTTCAAGGATCAGATTTTTTTTCAGCTACTGGGGAACATGATGACCGAACCGCCGACGATTCCCCGCGCCCTGGCGCTCATCCTCGTCTCGCGCAACCTCGAGCGGGTCGCGGATCACGCCACCAACATTGCGGAGGAGGTCATCTATGCAGTGCAAGGACGAGACGTCCGCCACCACCACGAAGAGACACGGCAAAGCGAGGGACCCTGAGTGCGCCATTTTCAGGAAGAACTGAACGAGTTACAGCGGCGCCTGTTGGAAATGGCGGGACTGGTTGAGTCGGCCATCCATTTCAGCGTCCGGTCCCTGACTGCAAGAGACCAGGAGCAAGCTCAGCGTGTCCTGAGAAGTGAGGCCACCATCAACCAGATGGAGATCGAGATAGACGGGCTGGCAACGCGTCTGCTGGCCCTCCACCAGCCAATGGCTGGAGACCTGCGTTTCCTGACCGCGGCCATTAAGATCAACAGCGACCTGGAGCGCATGGGCGATCTGGCGGTTAACATCGTCGAGCGGGCCATGGACCTGATGGGCCGCCCGCCGATGAAGCCGCTCGTGGATATCCCCAAAATGGCCGGGCTGGCCGAGTCCATGGTGCGCAAGAGCCTGAATGCGTTCGTCAACCGCGACCCGGAGCTGGCGCGCAGCGTTTTGCTGTCCGATGATGCGGTGGACGACCTGAAAGATACGGTCTATCAGGATCTGATCCATTTCATGGAGTCGGACCCTTCCACCGTAGCCGCCGGGGTGGATCTGATCTTCGTCGCCCACAATTTGGAACGGATCGCCGATCAGGCCACCAACATCGCCGAGGAGGTGCTGTTCCTGGTCCAGGGCATCGACGTCCGCCACCACGCCGAGACGGCGGAGGAGTGAGGCGCCGGAGTACCGAGTGACAAGGAAGGCTCCGCTCAGGAAGCCCTTCCTTTCACGCGGGATGCCAGCCCTGGGGAGCCGCGCGGAACGCGGTGTTTCAAGCATCTGGCGGATCCTGGAGAAGGGCCGCGTTTGCGCCCGCCTGCTCAAAGTGGTGGTCGCTCGTTAAACGAGGTATCAGCAAAGTAGGCGATGGACGCCACACTCAGGAGTCCTTCTTCGGCGAGCCGTATAGGTAGTGATCGTGTTGATGAGCCAAGTCGGTGGGCACTGCCGCACTATCGACAGCGTGCTCCGCCAGCCAGTTCAAACAAGATTCTTTCGTCGAGTTGCCCGCATCGACCACCGGCTCGATCCGGACGATCAGCGCCTGATCGCGCGGCAAATCCACGGGGCCGTCCGGCACGATCACCTTCCCGTCAAAATGGGCGTGAATCGAAATCATCGCCGACTCCTTTGGCGGCCCACCATGCGGCCGCCTCTATCAGTATGCCAGCCGCAGTGTTGGCCCGTCCGTGTCGGCGAAAAATCTTCCAAAGCTCCCCCTCTACCTCCACTCCCTTACTGATCAACCGACCACCGACCACTGACCACTGACAACTGACGAGGTGTCAAAACTGTCAAGGCCTCCTAAAGCTTTCCGTTTGTCACGACGATCAACGGGGTGCGATGCGGAAAGATCATCTGGGCAGGGCCGTGGCGGCGACGTTGGTGGCCGCCGCGTGGGCGGTGGCGGGCGGTGACTCGAGCCAGCGTGGGGTCAGTCTGGCGGCCAGCCCGGCCTACCGACTGGGGCCGGGCGACGTGCTGGACATCACCATTTTCGAGGTGGAGGAGCTGAGCAAGCCGGCCGTAATGGCGCCGGACGGGACGGTGAGGCTGCCGCTGGTGGGCACCGTGGAGCTGGCGGGGCTGACGCCCACCGAGGCCGCCGAGCGGCTGCGGCGGCTGTACGCCAACAACCTGATTCGCGATCCCCAGATCGCTGTGAGCGTCAAGGAATACAACAGCCAGCCGGTGGCGGTGCTGGGGGCGGTGGCGCGGCCGGGGGTTTACCAGCTGCGGGGGCCGCGGCGGCTCACCGATGTGCTGGCGCTGGCGGAGGGACTGACCCCGGAGGCCGGCAGCGAGATCCTCATCTCGAGGCCCGAGGCGCCTAGAGGTGACGCCGGCGGCCCCGGCGGCCCCGGCGCCGGCGGCGCCGAACGTACCCTGAGCGTCGCCACCAGCGCCTTGATCAGCCTCAGCGGCCGCCCGGAGGATAACCCCTGGGTCCAAGCTCATGACACCATCCGGGTTTCTCGGGCCGGAGTGGTATATGTAGTAGGCGAAGTGGGGCGCGCCGGCGGATTCCCGCTCAAGGACCGGGAGCAAATCACGGTGCTCAAGGCCCTGTCGCTGGCCGAGGGGCTGAAGCGCACCGCTTCCCCGCAGAAGGCCAGGATCATCCGCCAGCGGGCCGGGTCCCGGCAAGAGACCCCGGTGCGGGTGAACGATATTCTCGGGGGCCGGGCGCCGGATCCGCCGCTCGGTCCCGACGACATCCTGTTTGTGCCGCATTCGCAGGCCAAGACCGCTCTGGGGCGAACCGCCGAAGCGGCGGTGCAGATTGCCACCGGGGTGATCATCTGGCGGCGGTGAGGCGCCCCAGACCTGTTGAGAGACCTGTGGAGCGACTTGAGGAGCGACCTGAGGAATGGACCGACCTATGGAAACCCTGCGAATGACATCCTCCAGCCTGACGCCGGCCTCAGCGGGGTCGGCGGTGGCGCCGGCCCCGGCCCCCATGCCGGAGGCGCCGCTCGAGCGCTTTGCGGGGGAGAAGCCGGAGCTGGGAGCGGAGATGAGCCTGCGCGACTACTGGCGCGTGGTGCACAGCCATCGGGTCTCCATCCTGGTGCTGGGGGCGGTGGCGCTGGCGGCGGCGGCGGCGGTTTTCAATTATCTTCAGGTGCCGGTGTACCGGGCCACCGTGACGGTCCAGATCGACCGCGAGCAACCCAACACCGCGCGCCTGGAGGATAGCCTGGCGCAGCCGCTCGAGCAGCCCGACTACATCGAGACCCAGTACAAGATCCTGAAGTCCCGCACCTTGGGCAAGGCCGTGATGGAGAAGCTCGCCCTGGCGGCGCGCAGCGAGTACCGGCGGGGATGGCTGAGCTCCCAGCTGGAGCCGCCGCGGCGCGCCGGGGAGCTGAACCCGGCGGTGGTGAGGCGTTTTCTGGAGGCCGTCACGGTTTCGCCGGGAAAAGGCACCCGGCTGGTGGACCTGTCGGTCGACTCCGTCGACGCCCCCCTGGCGGCCCGGGTGGCCAACGTGATGGCGGATCTCTACATCGAGCAAAACCTGGAGGCCAAGTGGAACGCCACCCAGAAGGCCTCCGGGTGGCTGACCCAGCAGCTGGCCGAGCTGAAGGCCAAGCTGGAGCGCTCCGAGACGGACCAGCTCGAATACGCCACCCGCCACAGCATCATCTTCGTCGAGGAACAGAAGAACATCACCACCGAGAAGCTCAAGCAGGTGGAGGAAGAGCTGAGCCGGGCGGAGGCCGCCCGCATCGACCGGCAGTCGAAATACATGCTGGTCGAGGATTCCTTGCGGCGCTCGGCGCCGTTGCCCGGCAACCTCTCGACCGACACCTTCCGGGAGCTCAGCCTGAAGCTGGCCGAGGTTCGCCGCGACCACTCCCAGCTGCTGGTCACCTTTGCCCCCGGCTATCCCAAGGTGGAGCGAGTGGCCCGCCAGATCGAGCAGCTCGAAAAGAGCCTGGAGGGGGAAACCACCCGCATGCTGAACGGGGTGCGCGACGAGTACCTGGCGGCCCTGGAGCGCGAGAAGCTGTTGCGGCAGGCGGTCTCGCGCCAGACCCGTTCGGTAACGCTGCTGGGCGACGACATCATCCAGTACAACACCCTCAAGCGCGACGCCGAATCGAACCGCCAGCTGTACCTGGGGCTGCTCGGGCGGCTGAAGGAGGCCGGCGTCTCGGCCGGCCTGAAGGCCTCCAACATCCGGGTGCTCGATCCGGCCGAGGTGCCCGAGCGGCCCGACCGCCCCAAGAAGCTCCAGAACCTGGCCGTGGCGCTCGCCATCGGGCTGGTGGCCGGCGTGGGGCTGGCCTTCCTCGAAGAGCACTTGAGCACGGTGGTCCGGACGCCGGAAGACGTCGAGCGGCTGACGGGCCTCTCGCTGCTGGCGGTGGTGCCGCGGACCCGCTCGCGGCTGGAGACCGCCGAAGGCGGCCGGCCCATGCTCAAGGCCTGGCAGACGCGCCGGCGTCGGGCGGAGGCGGAGTCGGAGTCGGGGGGGGGGACCTCCGGCTCGACCACCCTGACGCGCTGGAAGCCGGGGTCGGAGCTGGCGGAGGCCTACCGCACCCTGCGCAGCTCGGTGCTGCTCGGCTGGGACGAGTCCATGCGCCGGATCCTGATCACCTCGCCGCAGCCCCGCGACGGCAAGACCACCATCAGCCTGCACCTGGCCTGGAGCCTGGCGCAGCTGGGCCGGCGGGTGCTGCTGGTCGACGCCGACCTGCGCAAGCCCAACTGCGCCCGCCAGCTCGGCGTGGCGGGCGACTGCGGGCTGGGCGACTATCTGGAGCAGCGGGTGGAAAAGGACCAGATCATCCTGCCGACCTCCATCGAGAACCTGTGGGTGGTGCCGGCCGGGCAGCCCAACCAGGAGGCCAGCGACCTGCTGTACTCGCCCCGCCTGGCGACGCTGCTGAACGAGGCCGGGGCGCGCTTCGACCACGTGGTGATCGATTCGCCGCCCTCCCTGGCGCTGTCGGACGCCCGCACCATCTCGCGGCTGGTCGAGGGGGTCATCCTGGTGGTGAGCGACTCGACCGAGCGGGCCTCCCTGAAGCGCACCAAACAGGCCTTCGACGACGCCGGCGTCCGGTTCCTGGGCTTCGTGATGAACCGGGTGAACCTGAACAACCTGGAGTACGGCTACTATCGGGACTATGGATATTATTACTATCATGACAGCGGGCGCCGGTCCAAGCCGGCCTGAGGGGCCCGGGCGGGGCGAGCGATGCTGGCGGTAGGGGCTCGGATCCGGCGGCTGCGGGACGCCCAGGGAGTCTCGCAGAGCGAGCTGGTGCGGCGCACCGGGCTGCAGGCCAGCTACTTGAGCAAAGTGGAGCACCAGGTGGTGGTGCCGGGCTTGGGCAACCTGGAGCGGATTGCCCGGGCGCTCGGCCTGGACCTGGCCCAGCTGCTGGCGCCGAGCCGCCGTCGCCGGCGAGGCCCGGCTGGCAGTTTCCGAACCTGAGGGGCCGTCGATCCTGATGCTCGAAGCAACTGCCCCCACCGGCGGCAGGAGGCCGGAACCGAAATGTCCCTTGACGGATGGAGCGTGAACCGGGCTGATCGGGCGGCCTCGCCGCTGCCGGTGGCCTGGGCCGGGCCGCTGGGGGCCGAAGCGGAGCTGGAGCTGGCCGAAGCGGAGCCGGAGATGGAATGGTACGCCGTCTACACCCGGGCGCGGCACGAGAAGACGGTGGCGCGGGAGCTGGAGAGGCGCGGCCTGCGGGTGTTGCTGCCGCTGTGCCGCGCCGTGCACCGGTGGCGGGACCGGCGCAAGCAGGTGGAGCTGCCGCTGTTTCCTTCCTATGTATTCGTCCAGGGTCACGGGAGTCTCCGGCTGCGCATCCTGAGCGTGCCGGGTTCGGTGTACCTGGTGTCGGATTCGCAGGGGCCGCTGGTGATTCCGCCGGCCCAGATCCGCTCGGTGGCCATCCTGACGCAGGCCGGGCGGGCCGATCCGTGCCCCTTTCTACGACAGGGCGCCAGGGTCCGGGTGGTGAGGGGGCCGCTCGAGGGCGTCGAGGGGATCCTGGAGAGCCAGCGAAACCAGCACCTCCTGGTGGTGTCGATTCAGGCGCTGGCCAGCTCCATCCGAGCCGAGGTGGGAGCCGGCGATATTGAGGCAATCGATGTTGAACCAATCGATGTTGAGCCAATCGATGCTGAGCCAATCTGATACCACCGGCCTGGCCGGGGGCCTGGCGGGGGGCCTGGTGGTGGAGAGCCTGGCAAAAGCCTCGGCCTGGCGCCTGACGGCGGGGCTGGCGGCGGCGGCGGGCCAATGGGGCCAGATGATGGCGCTGGCGCGGCTGGGGCCGGCGGAGATGGTGGGGCGCTACGCCCTGGCGCTGTCGCTGGCTTCGCCCCTGCTGCTGGCGGCCAACCTTCAGCTGCGAACGGTCCTGGTGACCGATGCCGCCGGCCGCTTCTCGTGGCGGCGCTGCCGGAGTATTTGCGGCTGGGCGACGGGCGTGGCCTGGGCGGCGCTGGCCCTGCTGGTGGCCACGACCGGCTGGCGGCGCCAGGCCCTCGAGACAGCTCTGGTGGCGGCGGCCAAGTCGATCGAGAACGCCGCCGATCTGCACCATGGGTTGCTCGAGCGCGAGCAGAGGCACGCCCTGGGGGCCGCCGCCTGGGTTGCCAAGTCCGCTCTGGCGGTGGCGGGCTTCGCGGCGGCCCTGTACTGGACCGGCAAGCTATGGCCGGCCCTGGCCATGGCTGCGGCCGCGCACGCTCTGGTCTTGGCGCTGGTTGAGCGGCGCTCGACCCGTTCGGCGCGGGCGCGGGCGAACCCGAGCGTTGGCGGATCGATCGCCGAGCTGGCCAGCAGGGCGGTTCCGCTCGGCATGGTGGTCGCCCTCATCAGCCTGCTGGCCAATATCCCGCGCTGGTTCGTCGACCGGCGCCAGGGCCCGGAGGCGCTGGGCTACCTGGCGGCCCTGGGCTGCTTTCCCCTGGGGCTGCAGGCACTGATCGGCGCCGCCGCCCAGGCGGCGACAGCCCGGCTGGCGGTCTTGAGCCTGGCGAACCGGATGGCGTTCCAAGAGCTGGCAGGCCGCCTGGCGTGGCTGGCGGCCGGGGCCGGAGGCATCGCCGTCGTCGCCACCCCCTGGCTGGCCGAGGTGGCTGGCGCCGTGTATCGGCCGGAGTACGCCAGCCACCCAGCGCTGCTCGGGTGGCTTCTGGTGGCCGGGGCCCTGGCGGGGGTCGGTGGAATTCTGGGCACGGCTGTGACCGCCGCCGGGCACAGCGCCGGCCAGCCGGGGGTGTATGCCGCCGCCGCCGGCGCTTCGGCGCTCTATTGCCACTGGCGCGTGGACGCGCAACACCCCACCGCGGGCGCCCAGGCGATGGCCCTGGGGGCGGCGGTGGTGGCGCTGGGCCAGGGGTGCCTGATGGGGAGACTGATGGCCTGTCTCCGGAGAATCGGATGAAGGCGCCGAACAAAGTTCTGCACGTGTTGGGTGGGCTCGAGCGCGGAGGAGTCGAGACCTGGCTGCTCAACTGCCTGACGCGTCTCGATCCGGCGCGATGGCGGTTCGATTTCTGCGCCCTGGGTCCGGAGCCGGGTCGCTACGCCCCCCTGGCGCTCGAGCGGGGGAGCCGGGTGCTGCACTGCCCGCTGCGGCCTTCCCCGGTCGCCTTTGCGGCCCGGTTCTGGCGCTTGCTGAGGCAGCAACGCTACCAGCTGGTGGCCAGCCACGTGCACCATTTCTCGGCCGCCATCCTGGGGCTGGCCGGGGCGGCCGGGGCTCGAGCCCGCGTCTCGCATGCTCACAACACCTCCGATGGTCGCAGGGATACTCTCCCCCGGCGACTCTACCGGGGCTCCTCGCTGGCTCTGCTCGGCGGGGTGATGACGCGCGGGGTGGCGTGCTCCCAGGCGGCCGCGGTCTCCTTTTACGGGCCCCACTGGCGAAGTCGCCGGGTCGAGATCGTGCCCTACGGGGTCGCGGAGGCAGACTGCGGCGCCGATTCCCCGGCCGAGGTTCGCCGGCGGCTGGGCCTGGATCCGGAGGCGCCCGTGATCGGCCATGTGGGGCGGTTCGATCCCCAGAAGAACCACGGCTTTCTGCTCCAGGTGGCGGCCGAGTTGCGGCGCCTGAAGCCCCAGGCCCGGTGGCTGCTGGTAGGAGACGGCGCCGGACGCGGGGCCATCGAGCGCCAGATCCGCGATCTGGATCTGGGGGGCACGGTGGTGCTGGCGGGTCGGCGCGAGGACGCGCCGCGGCTGATGGGCCGGGCCATGGACCTGTTGCTGTTCCCCTCGCTTTTTGAGGGGCTGCCGCTGGCGCTGGTCGAAGCCCAGGCCGCCGGGCTGCCGGCACTGGCTTCGAGCCGCATCACCCGCGAGGCGGCGGTGGTCAAGGGCGCCGTCGAGTTTCTTCCACTCGAGGCTGGGCCACGCGTGTGGGCGGAGCGAGCCTGCCGGCGGCTGGCTGACGGCCGCCTGCCTCCGGACCGCTGCGCCACGGCCATCCAGGCCGCCGGCTTGACGATCGAGCAGTCGCTCGACCGACTGCTCCAGGCCTACGCCCGGGCCCTCGGCGAGGGTATTGGCTGATGACCACCGCCCGTCCATCCACCCGGCCGCTGGCTTCGGCGGTCACGGCGCTGGCAGGCGCCGGTCTGTGGTGGCTGCTGGAGTCGAGCGGGAGCGACCGGCTGGCAGCCCTGGCGGCGGGCCTGGTTCTGGCGGTTGCGGCGATGGTTGGAACCGGACGGCTCGGTCTCGGCCTGCTGAGCCCGCCGATGCTGTACCTGGCGGTGTTGGCGATGTTTCACCTGGGGATGGCGCTGCCCTGGGCGCTGGGCCTCTACAGCGGACCTTTCCCGATGTGGTTTGCGACCCTGCGACTGGCGCCGGCCCTGGCCCTGGTGGCTCTGGCGATGTGCGCTTACCTGGCCGGGATGCTGTGGGGGGCTCGGCCGGCCCCCAGGCAGGCGACTGTCCACGCCAACCCCCTGCTGTTCGGCTGCGGGGTGGGGATCTACCTGGCGGGCTGCGCCATGTTTTTTGCGGGCCTGGAGTCGTTCGGCGCCATGCGCTTCTTCGACGCCAGTTATGCCGAGACCTACCGGCTGGCGGCGCAGTTCGACCCCCGGCTGTTCGGCACCAGCTTCACCATGGTTCCTATCGGGTTGTACCTGGCAGCCGCGGGCTTCCCCCGCCGATGGCTGCTGGGGGTGATTCTCCTGGCCGCGATCTGGGTCACCGGCATCTTCTACCTCGGTTTTCGGGGCTTCGCCATGATTCCAGCCCTGGTGGTGCTGGCGGTGCTGAGTGAGCGCGGTTACCGCGCGCCGGTCTGGCTGAACCTGGCGCTGGCGGCGCTGGCGCTGGCCGCCATCCCGGTGGTGCGGGCGGTGCGGGACCAGGGCGCGCGCGACCGCTCCTGGGAGGTGGGCAAGATTCACCCTCTGGCCGGGATGGTCGAGATGGGAGGCAGCTTGCGCCCGCTGGTTCATACGCTGGCGTACCTGGAGGTCGAGCCGCGGCGCTGGGGCCGGACGTACTGGCGCTCGCTCACGACGGTGTGGCCGAACCTGGCGCGGCGCTGGGAAGGGGGCCGCTACCTGCCGCTCGATCAACTGCCGCCCAACCACTGGCTGACGGCGCAGGCGGAGCCTGGAGCCTATCGGCAATATGGAGGGTTGGGTTTCTCGGCGGTGGCGGAGCCCTACATGAACTTCGGACTGGCCGGCGTGATGGGGTATTTCTTTGGCCTGGGGGCGATTCTGGCGCGCGCCGCCGCCCGCCGCGCCGCCCGGCCGGTCCGACTGGCCGCCTGGGCGGTGGTGTTGGGGCCGCTGCTGTGGACCACCCGCAACAGCTTCGAGATCTTCTTCCGCCCGGCGGTGTGGGGACTGCTGATCGTGGCGATGGTGTGGCTGCTGTCCGGGATCCTGAGGTCCCGGCGGGAGGCGGCATGGGCCTGCTGATCGCGAGCGAGGCCCATTTCCGGCTGGCGCCAGGGGGCGTCTGGGCCGAGGGCCCCGAGTCCTACGAGTTTTGGGAACCGTATCGCGAATTCTTTCCGGAGGTGAGGGTGCTGGCGCGAGTGGGCCTGGCGCCCGAACCCGCGCCCGGCTGGGCGCGCTCCGAGGGCCCCGGCGTGCGCTTCGATGGACTGCCGGATTATCGCGGCCCCTGGGGCTACCTGGCGAGCCTTGGGGCCCTGCGGGCCCGCGTCGAGCGGGCGGTCCAGGGGGCCGACGCCCTGCTGCTGCGGGCGCCGGGCGCCATCGCCTACCTGGCCTTCGGCGCGGCGCGGCGGCTAGGTCTGGATGCCTATGCTGTCGAGGTATTGGGGGACCCGTTCGACTCCCTGGCCGGCGAGTCGCTGGTGGTAGCCCCGGCGGCTCGCCGCTGGTCCAGGCGCCGGCTCGGGGAGCTGTGCCGGCGGGCGCCGCTCGCGAGCTACGTGACCCGCCGCCAGCTCCAGCAGGGGTACCCGCCGGGCGGCGAGTCGTTCTGGTGTTCCGATGCCCGGCTGGGCGCGCCGGCCCCGGCGGCCGTGCGGGCCCGGCGCCGGGAGCGCCTCTGGCAGGCCGTCGGGCGGGAGCGCCCCTTCGAGCTGGGCATGCTGGGATCGCTCGACCGGCTCTACAAGGCCCCGGAGGTGCACCTGGCGGCGGTGGCCCGCTGCCGCCGGCGCGGGATCCACCTGCGCTTCTCGATCGCCGGGGAGGGCCGGCAGCGGCCGGGCCTGGAGCGGCTGGCCCGGCAGCTAGGAATTTCTGATATTGTCCGGTTTCCGGGGCGCCTGGCGCCAGGGGCCGCCGTCGAGAGCTTCCTCGATTCGCTCGACCTGTTCCTGCAAGCCTCCCGAACCGAGGGGCTGCCTCGCTCGCTGGTGGAGGCCATGAACCGCGGCTTGCCGGCCATCGGCTCGACGGCCGGCGGCATCCCGGAGCTGCTCAAGCCGGAGTGGCTGGTGGAGCCGGGATCGGCCGCGGCGCTCGGGGCCCTCATCGAGCGGGCCCTCTCTGATCCGCAGAACCTGGAGCGGGCTTCGGCCCTCAACCTGGAGACCGCCGCCCAATACAACCCCCGGCGACTGGCCGGGCGGCGTCGCTCGTTCTTGGGCGCGCTGCGCGATTTGGCCGAGCGGGAGGTCGCCCGAAGGGTTGCGGCATGAAGCTTCTCCACATCGCCACCGCGGCCCGGTTCCTGCCGTTTCTGAACGGCCAGCCGCGCTATCTGAAGGCTCGGGGCTTCGAGGTTCATGTGGCCAGCTCCCCGGGGCCGGAGCTGGAAGCCTTCGCGCGACGCGAAGGGGTGGCGGCGTGGGCCATCCCGATGACTCGTGGCCTGAGTCCTTGGCGGGACCTGGTGGCGCTGGTCCGGCTGCTGGTGCTGCTGGCCCGCCTGCGGCCGCAGGTGGTTCACGCCCACACGCCCAAGGCGGCGCTGGTCGGGATGCTGGCGGCCTGGCTGGGGCGCGTGCCGGCGCGGTTGTACACGCTGCACGGCCTGGTGTGGCTGTCGCGGACCGGCTGGCGGAGGCGGCTGCTGGTGGAGGCCGACCGGCTGAGCGCGCGGCTGGCCGGCCGGGTGCTGGCGGTGAGCGAATCGATCCGGGCCCAGGCCCTGGCCGCCGGTCTGGCGCCGCCCGAGAAGATCTCGATGGCGGCCCACGGCAGCGCCAACGGAATCGATGGGGGGCGTTTCGACCCGGCGCGTGTCGAACCGGCGGCCCTCCAGGCGCTGCGCAACCGCTACCGGATCCCGGCTGGGGCGCGGGTGGCGGGCTTTGTGGGACGGCTGGTTCCCGACAAGGGCGTCGAGGCCCTCGGGAGCGTCTGGCGGCGCCTGCGGGAGCGGTTTCCGGATCTTCATCTGCTGATCGTCGGGGAGACCGAGAGCCATGATCCGCTGCCCCAGGGGGTGCTCGAGCGGCTGGGTCAGGACCCCCGGGTGCATCTGGCGGGCTGGACGACGGCCATGCCCGAGCACTACCTCCTCATGGATGTATGTATACTTCCGACCCGGCGGGAGGGCCTGCCCTACGCGGCTCTGGAAGCCCAGGCCATGCAGGTTCCGGTGGCCTGCTTTGCGGCCCCGGGGGCCGTCGACGCCGTCGTGGACGGCCAGACCGGGCGGCTGGCGCCCTGCGAGGATTCCGCCGCCCTGGCGGCGGCCGCGGCGGCGTTGTTGGCCGATCCGGCCAGGGCCCGGCGGATGGGGCGCCAGGGCCGGCGCCGGGTGCTCGAACTCTACCGGCCGGAGCCGGTGTGGGCCGCCCTGCATCATGAGTATTTGCAGGACCTGGAAGCCGCGCCTCCCCCTCGGCGGTGGTGGAAGCGCCCCGGGGACCTGCTGCTTTGCTCGGCGCTCGGGCCGCTGGCGGTTCCGCTGGCCCTGGCAGTGTGGGTGGCGGTATGGCTCGATGTGGGCCGGCCGGTGATCTATCGCCAGCGCCGCATCGGGTTTCGGGGAGCGCCGTTCGAGATGCTGAAGTTCCGAACCATGCGCCAGGCCCAGGCCGGCGCGCCGGACTCGGAGCGGCTGACGCGGCTGGGGCGCTGGCTGCGCCGCTCGAGCCTGGACGAGCTGCCACAACTGGTCCACATCCTGCGGGGCCAGATGAGCTTTATCGGGCCGCGGCCGCTGGTGGAGCGTTACCTGCCCTACTTCACCGAGCGGGAACAGCGCCGGCACAGCGTTCGGCCGGGGCTGACCGGCTGGGCGCAGATACACGGTCGCAACCGGCTGGGCTGGTCCGAGCGCCTGGAGAAAGACGTTTGGTACGTGGACCACGCCTCGGCGGCCCTGGATGTCCGGATCGCCGTGACGACCCTGGGGCGGCTGGTGAGCCGGCGGGGGGCCCTCGAGGATCCGACGGCCTGGATGCCGGACCTCGATCAGGAAAGGGGCGGTCGAAGCCCAGCGAGGAGTCTGCCATGAACAACCTCATCGAGCGAGCCCTGCCGGGCCAGGGCGCCGAGGTGGCGCGGCTGATCGCCAGGTCGCTCGCCGCCGACCTTCGCCGGATGACCATCTGGGAATCGCCGCGGGCGGGACGCTACGTCGAGGCGCTGCTGGCGGGAACTTCCCCGGATCACGCCGCGGAGTTCTACCTGCTGCGCTCGGGGGGCGTCGCTTCCGGCGTGGCGGCCTTCCGGAGGCTCGAGGGGGGAGCCTTTCTGAACCACATCTACATTGCGCCGGAGCTGCGGGGCCGCTCGCTCGGTGCCGGGCTGCTGGCGGAGGCCACCCGGCGGTACCTGGAGCGGCACGGCGCCGGGTGGGTGGCGCTGGAGGTCTTCGCGGGGCGGCCAGAGGCCGAGGAGGTCCAGGCCTGGTATCAGCGGTTGGGATTCGTCGAGCGCCGCCGGTGGCTGTGGTGGATCGCCCCCACCGCTGCCCCGGCCCCCGACCCCGGCCCGACGGGCGAGGCCGCCTGCGAGAACCTGGAGGACGCCGAACGGCAGCATCGGGCGTGGGGCTTCTCCAACCTGCGGATGCGAACCTCGGGAGGGCGCATCTTTCAGGTGGGGCGCCTCGGGGCTCTCTATTTTCGGCTCGGGGAGTCGGAGGCCGCCGGCGATCCGCAGCTGGGGGCGGCGCTGGCCCGCCTCGACCCGGCCCGTGGCTGGCTGCTGGTAGTCCCCACGCTGGCCGCCCCGACGCCCGGCCCCAGCGACTGGCGCCTGGCGGGGGAAAGCCGGCGCCTGGAGTGCCCGGCGGCGGAGTTGCTCGAGCGCCTGGCAGTCCGCCGCCGTCGCGTGGCTTGAGGCGCGTGGCTTAAGGAAGGCATGAACACGACATATAGCCTGGAGTTGATCGGCTCGGGCGACGGCGATCGCTGGCAGGGCTGGCTCGACCGGGCGCCGCACGATTTCTATCACACCGCGGCCTATCACCGCTTCGCCGAGCAGTGCGGCGAGGGCCAGGCGCTGCTGGCGGTCTACGGCGACCGCAGCCGGTACTTGGCCTGGCCGTACCTGCTGCGCGAGATTCCGCAGCACCAGGCGCCCCCCCTGCGAGATGTGGCCTCCGTCTACGGCTATGCCGGGCCAGTGGCCGCCGGCTGGGATCCGGCCGATCCGTTCTTCGAGCGGGCGCGGCTGGCGATCGCTGATCTTTGGCGGTCCCAGCGCGCCGTATCGGCCTTCACTCGCTTCCACCCCTTGCTCGAGAACCATCGCTTTGCGGGAGACTGCGCCGGAGGAACTGCGCCGGCGGGCCAGACGGTCTCGATCGACCTGACGCTCGAGCCCGCCGAGCTTCGCCGCCAATATCAGCCCAGCCTGCGGAACCGCATCCACCGGGGCCGAAGGCTGGGTCTGGAAACGGTGGTGGACGAGTCCTGGAGCTGCCTGGAGGATTTTGTCCGCTTCTACCGGGCCACCATGGCCCGCCACGGGGCTGCTCCCTACTACTGGTTCTCTCTGGACGATTTTCGCCGGCTGCGGGAGTGCCTGGGGAGGCACGCTTTCCTGCTGGTCACCCGGCTGCGGGAGCAAGCGGTCGCGGCCGCGGCCATCCTGGTCGAGTACCGGGGCATGGTGGCCAACCACTTCACCATGAACAACGACGGTTACCTGGACCTGGCGCCATCCAAGGTCCTGCTCGACGATGCCGTCGTCTGGGCCCGCGAGCGGGGCAACCGGGTGTTTCACCTGGGGGGCGGCCGGGGCGCGGCCGCTGATTCGCTGTTCGCCTTCAAGGCGGCATTCTCGCGCCGCCGGCACCCGTTCCACATCGGGCGGGCGATCCTGGACTGGGCGCGCTACACCAAGCTATGCGAGCGGCTTCCCCAAGCGGTTTCCGGCTATTTCCCGGCCTATCGCGCGGCCGCCGCCGCTCCAGCAGGACCACCGGCATGACACCAGCCCCTTACCCGGCAATCGCCGGGGGTCGGCCGCTGTTTGCCGAGCCGGTGCCCATCGCGCGGCCGGCGCTGCCTGACGCGGACTCGCTCGCCGTCGAGCTGCGCTCGCTCGTCGAATCCGGCCGGCTGACGAACGGAGAAACGGTGGAGCGCTTCGAGCGCGCCGCGGCCCAGTTTCTGGGCGTGGAGCACTGCGTGGCGGTCTCGAGTTGCACCTCCGGGCTGATGCTGGTCGAGCGCGCCATGGGCCTGAGGGGGCGCGTCATCGTGCCGAGCTTCACCTTCTTCGCCACTGCCCACAGCCTGCTGTGGAACCAACTGGAGCCGGTGCTGGTCGATTGCGACCCGGTTAGCTGGAACCTCGATCCGGAAGCGGTGGAGCGCGTGCTGCGGCGCTCGGGCGGGATCGGTATTTCGGCCATACTGGCGGTCCACGTCTACGGGAACCCGGCGGCCGCCGAGGAGCTGGAGTGGATGGCGCGTCGTGCCGGGGTGGCGTTGCTGTTCGACGCCGCCCACGCCTTTGGGGCCCGGCGCGCCGGCCGCCAGGTGGGCGGCTTCGGCGACGCCGAGGTGTTCAGCTTCAGTCCCACCAAGCCGCTGGCGGCCGGAGAGGGCGGCCTGGTGGCCACCGGAAACCCGGAGCTGGCACGGCGCCTGCGGGCGGCCCGCAACTACGGCGACTCGGGGGACTATGACTGCCGCCTGCTGGGCCTCAACGCCCGCATGACGGAGATGGGGGCGGCGCTGGCCCTGGCGGCCCTGCCGCTGGTCGAAGAAGGCATGGCGCACCGCAACCGCCTGGCTCGAATATATGAAGAATACCTGGGGAGCGAGCCGGGTCTCGGGTTTCAGGGCCTTCGCCGCCAGGATCTCTCCACGCGAAAGGACTTCTCGATCCTGGTCGACGAAGCCCGCTTCGGAGTCTCGGCGCCGCTGCTGGCCCAGGCGCTGGCGGCCGAGAACGTCCAGACGCGCCGGTATTTCGATCCGCCGCTGCACCGCCAGCGCCTGTACGCGCGGTATTGGCGGCCGCAACTGGATCCCCTCGACCACACCGAGCGCCTCAGCCGCGGCGTCCTGAGCCTGCCGATCCATACCCACCTGAGCGAGGCCGGCGCCCTGGCGATCGCCCGGCGCATGGTCGAGATCCGCGACTGGCTATCGGGGCGGGCTGAGCCGGAGCCGGCGCAGCGAGAATCGGCCGGTGAGCTGGCTGTCGAAGCGATTGCTTAGCGGCCGCAGCACCCGCAGCCGCAGGATCTGTTCGCCGGCGCGGGGGCGGAAACGCAACTCGAAATGCCGCCAGCCGGTGGAGCGCGCCAGAGGCGGGGTGATGCCCAGAGCGCGACCGAGGGAGCGGATCTCGATCTGCACCCCGGTGCTCGAGGTGATGGCTTCGGCCCGGGCCTCCAGTTGGAGAACGTAATCGCGCCCCGGCGTGACCGCGAAATCGTGGGCCACGCCGGTGTAGAGGAGGTTCTGGGGGCGACCGAATTCGACGTCCAGACGGAAGCCCTGCTCCTCGGCCCGGCGCTCGACTCGCACGCCGTCGACTGGCCAGACTCTCCAGTCCAGGCCCCATCCGCGCAGGGGCCGCGACAAGTCTGGGTTGGCAAAGAGGGTCTCTTGCGGGGCCGCCAGACTCCAGAGACGTTCGACCAGTGGAAGCTGCCCTGCCGAATGCAGCTCCTCGAACAGCGGGCCGAGCAGGCGGGCATCGAGGCTGGCGCCCTCCCGCTGCCAGGCCTCCACGGCGGGCAGCCAGCGGCGGGTGGAGGTGAGGAATCCCAGGTAGTCCTCGAAGGCGTCGGGAACCACCGTTTCGTCCAGGATGCGGTCCGGCGGGACTGCCCCCCGCCAGAGGCTTTCCCAGGCCGCGCGGCGGAGCCCGGTCTGGTGGCGGGCCAAGGATCCGAAAAGCGCCAGGGCGCCGTCGAGGTCGCCCAGACGCAGGCGCAGGTGGGCCCCGGCCCACTGGCCCCGGCGGGTGTAGGGCTCTAGCTGCTGGGCCAGGCGGGCGAGGTCGAGCGCCACCCCCGGCTGGCCCCGGGCTTCGGCAAGCGCGGCCGCTTCCATCCAGGCCTGGGCGGCATAGGGATTCAGAGCCAAGGTGCGGCCCAGGGCCCGTTCGGCGCCCGCCCGGTCGTCCTGCTCGAAGGCCAGCCGGGCCCCGCGGTAGGGGAGTTCGGCGTTGAATCGTTCCATGCCGGCCGGTTCGGCGCCGCCGGGGAGGGACCAGAGGCTCACCCCGGCCAGGGCCGCCGCGGCCACAGCCACGGCGGGGGCCGGGACGCGACGGGGAGCGGGGCTGGGGCCGCCGGCGGCCAGGCCGGCCAGCAGGGCAAACAGAAACAGGATGGCGGGCAGGCGCAGGGGGAAGTCGACGGCGGCGTGAAGCAGCACCGCGGCGGCGCCTGACCAGCAGCCCAGGCCGATCTCGCGGGCTGGAGACGGGGCGCGCCGCAGCTCGACCAGCCGCCGGGCCATCCAGAGCGCCAGGGCCGCCCCCGTCAGGGCCGCCGCCGGAACACCCCACTCGGCGGCCGCCTCCAGGTATTCGTTATGGGGATGATCGATGGTATAGATAGCAAGGTATGGATGAGATCTGCGAAAGGCCCACGGGAAGGCCCCGGCGCCGGCGCCGGTGAGCCAATAGCGCCGGGCGGCGGCGGCGGCGTCGGCCCACATGGCCAGGCGCCCTTCCCGCTCGGCCTGGAGCGCCGGCTGGCTGTAGCGGCGGGCCAGCGCCGGTGGCCCGATGGCCAGGGCCGCCCCCAGGGCCAGGGCGGCCGCGGCCGCCGGAATCCGCCAGCGCCGGCGGCCGAGACCGCCGGCGCAGCCGAACAGCAAGGTAGCGGCCCCCAAGGCCAGGAGGCCCATTCGGGAGAAAGTCGCCAGCACGGCCACGCCGGTGAGGGCCCCGGTCACGGCGCCCAGGGCCCGCAGCCGGAGGTCCAGCGGCGCCGCCGCCATCCCCAGGGCCGCCGAGTAGCAGCCCACCAGCCAGGCTGCCAGCAGGTTGCGGTTCCCGAAGGTGCCGCGGGCATAGTCGGCGGGAAAGGGCAGGGCGGCGGATCCAGTCTGTATCAGAAAGTACTGCCGCAGGGCCGGCAGCGCTTCCGCCAGGCCCAGGATCAGAACGGCGGCGGCCAGCCACCGCCAGGCGCCCGGCGAGCGGCGGGTCAGGTCGCGAGCCAGCCAGTAGAGGGCGGCCGCGGCCGCCAGCACCACCAGCGCCCGCGCCGTGGCGTAGGGATACAGGCTCAACGTGGAGGGGGCCGCCAGGCCGAGGGCGCCGAAATCGGCGATCTCCCGGGCCCGTTCAGGCGAGAGCCAGCCGAGCAGGGAAACCGGAAGCGGCAGAAGCTGGAACAGGGTCCAGCCGATCAAGGCTGCCAGCAGACCGCCAATCTGGAGAGGGGCGCCGCGCGGGGCGGCGGCACGGGCCCCGAGCAGCAGAAAGATCCAGGCGCAGGCGGCGGTCTGGGTCGCGACCGGGACGCCGCCGCGATCGAAGGCCAACAGCAGGCAGGGGGCCGCCAGGGCAGCGACGGCCGCGGCGGTGGCCAACGGCATCGGCCCTTCCGGCCTCGTGGTTGTATGCAGCGCGGTGCGGGCGGCTGTATTCGCACTCACTCGTAGGTCTATCGGCGGGACCCCTAAAGATCCGCAGACCGGGGCCCGATACAACAGGTGGAGCACAACAAGAGCTTGAGAGGAGACGGGAACAACATGCGTACGCTTTCAATCACCATGGTCGTGATGCTGGTTTTCTCCACCACCGTGTGGGCGGCCGGACCAGTCTTTGCCGGCAACGCCCGGACCAGCGGGGTGGTGCTGACCAATTCCATACAGCTGCCCGACGGGGGCACCATCCACGGTGGGGACTCCATCACTACCGGCAAGGGCCTGGCCGTAATTACCTCGGCTTCCCACGGACGGGTAGAAGTGCGGGCAGATTCCCTGGCGCGCTTCACAGCCGGTAGCGTGGAGCTGGAACGCGGGGTGGTGGCCTCCAGCCGTCTGACAGTGGAAACAGCCGGCTACACCATTGTGCCCCAGGGTACTGCTCGGAATGGGGAGGACGCATGGTTCGCGGTGGCCAATCGACAAGGCCGGCTGATGGTGGCGGCCCATCGAGGCACGGTGCTGATCGCCGCGGCCGGCGCGCCACCGGTGGTTCTGCCAGAGGGCTCCTATGCGGAGCAAGACAGCACCAGCGCTCAGCAGGATGCCCAGCCGCCCGCCCAGGCCGAAGAGAAGGACAAGGGCAGGAAGAAGAAAGGCGCCGCGGCCGGAGCTGCTAGCGGCGGTTGGACCATCGGCAGCCTCTCGCACGCCGCCAGCGTCGCGCTAGTAGTCGGCGTCGGAGCCGGGGTGGCTGCCGCTTCCGTCGGGGCGGCCGTGGCCCTCAGCGACGAAGGCCCCAGCCCCAAGTAGACACAGGCCAGCGCGGCAGCCGGAAACAGGCCGAGGTCCGGCTGCCGTGCTGTTCTTGCACCAACCGACAGGCAGGAATGCCTGTCCTACCCTGTGCTACCCTGGCCGGGTGCCCGCCAGCCACATCCGCAACCTGCGCTGGTGGATCGCGGGCCTCCTGTTCGCCTCCACCGTCATCAACTACCTGGACCGCCAGACCCTCAGCGTCCTGGCCCCGTTCCTGATCGAGCAATACCGCTGGACCAATACCGACTTTGCCACCCTGATCATCGCCTTCCGCATCGCCTACACCGTCGGCCAGACCGTGGCGGGAAGGTTTCTGGATTGGGCCGGCACCCGCACCGGCCTCTCCCTGACGGTGGCGATCTATTCCGCCGCCGCCATGCTCACCTCCCTGGCCAGCGGCCTGTGGGGGTTCCGCTTCTTCCGCTTCCTGCTGGGCTCCGGGGAGGCCGCCAACTGGCCCGGCGCCGCCAAAGCGGTGAGCGAATGGTTTCCAGACCGGGAGCGTGGCTGGGCCGTAGCCATGTACGACAGCGGCTCGGCCATCGGGGCTGCCGTCGCCCCAACGCTGGTTCTATTTCTCCATCACCGTTTCGGCAGCTGGCGGCCGGTGTTCGTGATCGTCGGCCTGCTGGGGTGGATCTGGCTGCTCGCCTGGCGGCGTATGTATCATCCAGTCGCGAGCCACCCGCGTCTCTCACCCCAGGAGCGCGAGCAGATCCGCCTGGGCCAGACCCAGGAGCCGGAGGCCGGCCGGCCGACGCTCGGCCACTGGGCAGCGCTGTTGCGCGCCCCTCAGACCTGGGGCATTGTGCTGGTCCGCTCGGTGCTCGATCCCTACTGGTTCCTGATGGCCGACTGGTTTGCCATCTACCTGGTGCAAAAGGGGTGGCGCCTGGAGGACACCCTGGCCGGTTTCTGGGTGCCGTTCCTGGCGGCCGACCTGGGCAACTTCTTTGGCGGCGGGTTGTCGAGCTGGTTCATCCGGCGGGGGCGACCGGTTCTGGGGGCCCGCAAGCTGGCCTTCTTGCTGTGCGCCCCGGGAATGCTGGCCATGGGGGTCGTGACGCGGCTGGAGAGCTTTCCGGCCCTGGTGGCTTGCTTCGCGGTAGCTATGTTTTGCTACGCAGCATGCGCGACGATCTACCTGGCGCTGCCGGCCGACCTGTTTCCGAACCGCAGCGTGGCTTCGGTGAGCGGCCTCTCGGGAACCGGGGCCGGGGTGGGAACGCTGGTGTCGACTTACACCATCGGCCGCGTGACCGACGCCACCCGGTCGTTCAGGGCGATTTTCCTGGGAGCCTCGGCGGCGCCGGTGTTCGCGGTGGCGATGCTGCTTCTGCTGGTGCGACGGGAGGTGCGGTCGAAGTAGGGGACCGTGCAGCGTAGCGTATCCCGGACGTATAATAGTGGGCAATGGCCGCAGAACCTCTACCCCGGCCTGCCGGCAAGCTCTATGAGGAAGACTTCGTCGAGTGGGCCGAGGAAACCGCGCACCTGCTGCGCTCGGGGCGATTCGACCAGTTAGATGTCGAGCACCTGGTGGAGGAGGTGGAAGCGATGGCTGGTCGGGATCGCCGGGAGCTAGACAGCCGACTAGAGGTGCTGATCCATCACCTGTTGAAGTGGCAGCAGCAGCCTGAGAAACGGTCTGGTAGCTGGAAGTCCACAATCTTCTCCCAGCGCGCAGCGATCCGCCGCTTGTTCGAGCAATCCCCCAGCTTAAGGCGCAGGTTGACACAATCGGTAGCGGCGGTTTACCGCGACGCAGTGAACGGAGCGGCCGCCGAAACCGGCCTGCCCGAAGATTCGTTTCCTGCGGAGTGCCCTTTTCCCCCGGCGCAGATTCTGGACCCCGCCTTCCTCCCCTGATCCCATGATCGGCCAGACGCTGGGGCATTACCGTATCGAATCGAAGCTCGGCCAGGGCGGGATGGGGGAGGTGTACCGGGCCAAGGACACCAAGCTCGGGCGCGACGTGGCCATCAAGGTGTTGCCGCCGGCGTTCGCCGAGGACCCGGAGCGGCTGGCGCGCTTCGAGCGCGAGGCCCACGTGCTCGCCTCGCTCAACCATCCCAATATTGCTGCGATCTATGGCTTCGAGCAGGCCGGCGGCGTGCCGTTCCTGGTACTGGAGTACGTGCCGGGCGAAATCCTGAAGGGACCGATGCCGGTCGAGGACGCTCTCGGCGTCTGCCGGCAGATGGCCGAGGCGCTCCAGGAGGCCCACGAAAAGGGTTTCATGCACCGCGACCTGAAGCCGGCCAACATCAAGATCACGCCCGAGGGCAAGGTGAAGGTGCTCGATTTCGGGCTGGCCAAGGCATTGGCCGACGAGCCGGCCCAGGGCGATGGGCGTAACTCGCCGACGCTGAGCATCCTGGCGACCCGCGCCGGCACGCTGCTGGGCACGGCGGCTTACATGTCGCCGGAGCAGGCGCGCGGGCGGCCCATCGACAAGCGGGCCGACATTTGGGCGTTCGGCTGTGTGCTTTACGAGATGCTGGTGGGCAAGCAGACCTTCAGCGGGGGGAGCATCACCGACGTGCTGGCCGCGGTGGTCCGGGCCGAGCCGGACTGGAGCGCGTTGCCGGCCGGGGCTCCGCTGCGCCTGCTGCATCGCTGCCTGGAGAAGGATCCCGCACGCCGGCTCCGCGACATCGGCGACGCGCGCTTCGATCTGGAGGCGGACGCCGTCTCGCCGGCTGCCGGTCCCGGCGTCCGGGCCTCTCGCCTGCCGTGGGTCGCCGCCGCCGTCATGACGCTGGTGGCGGCGGTGGGCGTGTGGGCGCCCTGGCGAGCCCAGCGGGCGGCTGCGCCTGTCGTCCGCGCGGCCGTGACGCCTCCGCCAGGGGACCGTCTGGCTGTGAATCCGCTTCAGGGGTCGATCGCCCTTTCCCCCGACGGCAGCCGCCTCGTCTACGCGGCTGTTCGCGGCGGCCGCGCCCAGCTCTTTCTGCGCCGCCTGGATCAGTTCGACGCCGCCCCCATCACGGGCGCCGAAGATGGCGCCGGGCCTTTCTTCTCGCCGGACGGCGAGTGGGTCGGCTTCTTTGCCGGGGGCAAGCTGAAGAGAGTGCAGTTGAGCGGAGGCGCGCCGCAAACCGTGTGCGAGGCCCCGGCCGGACGCGGGGCCACCTGGGCTCCGGACGACACCATCATCCTTACGCCGAACAACCCCGCCGGCACGGGCCTGGCGCACGTGCCGGCCGGCGGCGGCGTGCCGCAGGCCCTCACCACGCCCGACAACAAAAGCAACGAACACTCCCACCGCTGGCCGCAGATCCTGCCGGGCGGCAAGGCGGTGCTTTTCACGGTTTTCACCGGCGGGAATCCCGATGAGAACAGCGTGGCTGTGCTGCGGCTGGATACCGGCGAGCGTCGCACCCTGGTGGAGGGGGCCACGGACGGCCGATACATTCCCACCGGACACCTGGTGTATTCCCGCTCCGGGAGCCTGCTCGCGGCGCCCTTCGACGTCTCCCGGCTCGCGGTGACCGGGCGTCAGGTCCCGGTTCTGGAAGGCGTGCGGACGGCAGCCTCCACCGGCTTCGTGCACTACTGCTTTTCGAGCACCGGGTCGCTGCTGTATCTCTCCGGCGGCCTGGAGTCGCTGGATCTGGCGCTCGTGTGGGTGGACCACAAGGGAAAGGCGACCCCGGCGACCGACCAGCGGCGGTACTTCCTGCACCCTCGCCTCTCTCCCGACGGCCGGCGAATCGCGGTCACCGCCGGCGGGGGAGCCGGCGCGGACATCTGGGTACTGGATCTCTCTCGCGACGTTCTCGCGCGGCTGACCTTCGAGCCGGGCCAGGAGGGCGCCTCCCTCTGGACGCCGGACGGCAAACGAGTGGTCTTCGGCGCCGTCCGAAGTGGGGCTGCGCAGAACCTTTACTGGAAGGCCGCCGACGGCAGCGGCCCGGAGGAACGCCTGACCACCTCGCCTCATTTGCAGACGCCAGGTTCGTTCTCGCGCGACGGCAAGTGGCTGGCTTTCCGCGAAGTCAATCCTGCCAGCTCGGATGACATCTGGCTGCTGCCGATGGAAGGAGATCGCAAGCCGAAACCTTTCCTACAGACGCCCTTCTCGGAGGCGGAACCGGCTTTTTCTCCCGATGGCCGTTGGCTGGCTTACAGCTCCAGCGAGTCCGGCTCTCGCGAGGTGTACGTGCAGCCCTTCCCCGGACCCGGCGGAAAATGGCAGGTCTCGACCAATGGCGGCAGGATGCCGGTTTGGTCCCCCAACGGCAGAGAGTTGTTTTACCGCAACGGCGACCAGACGATGGCCGTTGAGGTCGGGACGGGGGGCGCCTTCTCGGCGGGCAAGCCCCGGCTGCTCTTTGAGGGTCAGTACTTCTCGCTTCCAGGCGCTACCCACTACGACGTGGCGCCGGACGGCAAGCGATTCCTGATGCTGAAGAACGTGACGCCGGAGGCGGCCCTGACCCAGATCAACCTGGTTGAGAACTGGTTCGAGGAATTGAAGCAGCGGGCGAAGTGATGATCGGCTTGTCGATCGAACTCGAACAGGAAGATGACGGCCGCTGGATCGCCGAGGCACTGGAACTCCCCGGAGTCATGACCTACGGCGCGACCCGCGAGGAGGCCATTAGCAACACCGAGAGACTGGCGATCGAGGTCATCGCCGATCGCATCAGGCACGGCGAACTGCCGGCGTCGGCGCTGAACGTGTCCTTCCAGGTGCTCCGTGAGCAACTGGCCGGCGACTAAGGCCAGACGCGCGTCCTGGCTGGGCTGGAGCTCATCGGCTGGCGATCGAGGTCCCTTGTCATCCCGAGCGAATGCGAGGGATCTGCTGTTCGATGACCGCACAACTACAGCAGATTCCTCGCTGCGCTCGGAATGACAAACGTCGGCTTGGGCTGGACGCGAAGCACACCGGCTTGCGGGTTATAATCGCGTTGGTGCTTTCGATGACACTAACCCCAGGCCGTCGCTTTGGGTCGTACGAGATCCTTGCAGCCATCGGCCAGGGCGGCATGGGGGAGGTCTACCGGGCCAAGGACACCAAGCTGGGGCGCGACGTGGCGATCAAGGTGCTGCCGCGGGCCTTTGAGCAGGATCCGGAGCGGCTGGCGCGGTTCGAGCGCGAGGCCCGGGTGCTGGCTTCGCTCAACCATCCCAATATTGCTGCGATCTATGGTTTCGAAAGGGGCTTCGAGCATGACGGGCAGGAATGCCTGTGTTACCTGGTGCTGGAGTACGTCCCGGGCGAGACGCTCAAAGGCCCCCTGCCGGTCGAAGACGTCCTGGCCGTGGCCCGCCAGATCACCGCAGCCCTGGAAGAAGCCCACGAGAAGGGCTTCGTCCACCGGGATCTGAAGCCGGCCAATATCAAGATCACGCCCGAGGGTAAGGTGAAGGTGCTGGACTTCGGCCTAGCCAAGGCGTACGCCGATGAGGCGGCTTCGAGCGATCCGGGGGCCTCGCCAACCCTCAGCGCGCTGCCGACGCGCGCCGGCGTGATCCTGGGCACCGCCGGCTACATGAGTCCCGAGCAGGTGCGCGGCGGGCCAGTCGACAAGCGGGCGGACATCTGGGCCTTCGGGTGCGTAGTGTACGAGCTGCTGGCTGGGAAGAAGGCGTTCGCGAGCGAGTCGGCGCCGGACGCCATGGTGGCGGTGCTGAGCCGGGAGCCGGATTGGGAGGCGCTGCCCGCCGCTGTCCCGGTGCGGCTGCGCGAGCTGCTGCGGCGGTGTTTGCGGAAGGATCCGCGCGAACGGCTGCATGACATCGCCGACGCCCGGCTGGAGATGGAAGGGTGGGGCGGCTCGCCGGAACCGCTGCCGGGGGGCGCCCACTGGGCCCGGCCGCCTCAGCGCCACTGGCTGCCGTGGGGCATCGCGGCGGTCATGACGGTCGTCGGGGCGGCGGCGCTTGCGGTAGCGTCACGGAGGCTGGAGTCGTCCGAAGCGAAGCCGGTAACGCGCACGGTGATTGCGCTTCCGCCGGGGGAGCGGCTGGCGGTGGACCTGTATCCGGCGCTGGCGCTGTCGCCGGATGGGCGGCGGCTGGTCTATGTCACAACCAGAAGCAGTCGGACGCAGATCCACCTGCGGCCGCTGGATCGGTTCGAGGCGACACCGATCCCGGGCACCGAAGGCGCGGTAGGGCCGTTCTTCTCGCCCGACGGGGAGCAAATCGGCTTCCTGGCCGGCGGCAAGCTGAAGAAGCTCGCCCTGAGCGGCGGCTCGCCGACTGCTCTTCTTGACGTGGGAGACTTCCGCGGGGCCAGTTGGGGCGCCGATGGAAGGATCGTGCTGACCCCCACGGCTGATTCTGCCGCCAGACTCACGCAGGTCGCCGCGTCCGGGGGCGCGGCGCGGCTGTTGATGGCGCCCGATGCCAGCCGGGTACAGAGAGGCGAGCGCTGGCCCGACATCCTGCCCGGCGGCGAGGCAGCCGTCTTTAGCGAGTGGACTACCGGTTCTCCGGACGATTTCCCCATCGGGCTGGTAAATCTCGATTCCGGCGAGCGTCGCGCCTTGCTGACAGGCGGCGCCGGGCCGAGATATGCTTCTCCCGGCTTTCTGCTTTACGCGCGCGGCGGGGTCTTGTTGGCGGCGCCTTTCGACCTCGCACGGCTGCGGGTTTCGGGCGAGCCGATTCCGATCGCCAGCAGGGTGATGACGGACTCTCAAACCGCGGCCGCTCAGTTCAGCGTGGCTGGCGAAACACTGGCCTACGTTCCCGGCACTGAGCGGGTGCCGGAGCGGAGCGTGGTCCTGGTGGACCGCAAAGGACAAGCCCGCCCGTTGCTCGCCGCCCGGCACGCCTATACGCATCCCCGCTTCTCCCCAGACGGCCGGCGCCTCGCCGTCGGCATCAGCCAGGTAGGCAACCGGAGCGTTTGGATCTACGACCTGACACGCGAGACCCTGACCCGCTTCACGTTCGGAGGCGGCACCAACGCTGCGGCGCTCTGGTCGCCCGATGGGAAGCGAGTACTGTTTAGTTCGGATCGCGGCGGCGCGCGGAACCTGTACTGGGCGCCGGCCGCCGGCGGAGGGCCGGAAGAGCGGCTCACTTCCTCGTCGAAGACCCAGAGTATGGGCTCCTGGTCACCGGATGGAAAGTGGGTGCTGTATGAGGAGGTCGATGCCGGCGGCTCCCCAGACATCTGGGCGCTGCCCGTGGCAGAAGGAGGCGCCGGGGAGCGAAAGCCACGGCCGGTCTTGCAGGGCCCCTTCGCCGAGCGCCATCCGCGGTTCTCGCCCGACGGGCGCTGGATCGCCTATAGCTCCAACGAGACCGGGCGATACGAGGTGTTTGTCCAGGCGTTTGAGGCTGCGGGCGGAGGCAAGCGGCAGATTTCGACCGAAGGCGGCACGGAGCCGATATGGTCGCGGGACGGCAAGGAACTGTTCTATCGAAACGGCGACCGCATGATGGCCGTGGATATCTCGACGAAGCCTTCCTTCTCGCACGGAACCCCTCGGTTGCTATTCGAGGGCCAGTACACCGTGGGGCCGTTGTCAATTGCCAGCTACGACGTCACCCCCGACGGCCGGCATTTTGTGATGCTCCAGTCGAGCGACTCGTCGCCGGGCGCGACCCAGATCCACGTGGTGCAGAACTGGCAGGCTGGGCTGAAACGATGACGGAGGCGCAAGTCGGACCCCCATGATCGGCCAGACGCTGGGACACTACCGCATCCTCGAGAAACTTGGCCAAGGCGGCATGGGGGTGGTCTACCGCGCGCAGGACACGCGCCTCAACCGCGACGTGGCCATCAAGATGCTGCCAGAGGCCTTGGCGCGCGATCCGGAGCGGCTGGCGCGGTTCGAGCGCGAGGCCCGGGTGCTGGCCTCGCTCAACCACTCGAATATTGCTGCGATCTATGGTTTCGAAAGGGGGTTGGAGCAGGACAGGCAGGAAGGCCTGTGTTACCTGGTGCTGGAGTACGTTCCGGGCGAGATCCTGAAGGGACCGATGCCGGTCGAAGACGCTCTCGGCGTCTGCCGGCAGATGGCTGAGGGGCTCGAGGAGGCTCACGAAAAGGGTTTCATGCACCGCGACCTGAAGCCGGCCAACGTCAAGGTCACGCCGGAGGGCAAGGTCAAGCTGCTCGATTTCGGGTTGGCCAAGGCCTTCGCCGACGAGCCGCCGGCCGATCCTTCGCAATCGCCGACGCTGAGCGCAGGGCCGACGCGGGCGGGCATGATCCTGGGCACCGCGGCCTACATGAGCCCGGAGCAGGCGCGCGCCAGGCCCGTAGACAAGCGCACCGACATCTGGGCCTTCGGCTGCGTGCTGTACGAGCTGCTGGCGGGGCGGCAGGCGTTTGGCGGCGAGTCGGTCTCCGACACCATGGTGTCGATCCTCAAGGGCGACCCGGACTGGGGCCGCCTGCCGGCGGAGACGCCGCCGGCGATCCGGTCGGTGTTGCGCCGGTGCTTGCAGAAGGATCCGAAGCAGCGGGTGCACGATGTAGCGGATGCGCGGATCGAGATCGAGGAGGCGCTGGCGCTGCCGGCACAACCACACCTGCCCGCCGCAAAGCGCACGCGGCGAAGCGCCGTTGTGGCCGTCGCCGCAGCGGGAATTTTGGCGGCGGCGGCGTTTGCCGGTGGAATGTGGTGGCGGGATCGCGGGGCGCCGCCGGCCACCATCTGGCATGGCGAAATGCTGGGCGGCTCAGCTATTGCCTTCGGGCCGCGCGTCTCGCCCGACGGCCGCATGCTGGCCTTCCAGGCCCTGGTGGACGGGCTATCGCAGGTGGCCGTGATGAGGCCCGATTCCGGGAACTGGACGGTGCTGACGCACGACCGGTCGCGGGGCGCAGTTGTGGACCTGACCTGGTCGCGAGACGGGACCAAGATCTACTTCGACCGTTTCGTTGGCACGCCTCGCGGCATCTTCAGCGTTCCCGTCCTGGGAGGGGAAGAGCGCCTCGTGCTGGAGGACGCCCAGGCGCCGCAGGCCCTTCCGGACGGCAGCCTCTTGATCGTTCGGATCAGCTCGGACCGGCGACGCCAGCTCCACCGCTTTTGGCCCGAGTCGGGGCGCTTGCAGGCCCTTCCCGCTATGCCTTCGGTGGAGGCATTCAATCCACCCGTGCGCGCGTTTCCGGACGGGCGGGAGGCCGTCTTTTTCGGCAAACCGCTCGAGGCCCCGCTCGATTCACCGGACCTGATTTACACGATCGAACTCAGCTCCGGACAAACGCGCCGCCTCGCGCCGCAAGCCGTGTTCGACGCGACGACTGCCCAGCTCCTTGCGCTCGCCGTGCAACCTGACGGCCGCCAGGTTCTCTTCAATTTGCCGGCCGGCAATCTCCACCGGATTGTCGCCGTCCCGCGCGACGGCGGCGAATCGCTGCGCACCGTGATGACCTTGACCATGATGCCGTGGTGGATGGACGCGGGTCCCGACGGGAGCCTCTACATCGACCAGGTGGATCGGCCCGGGGAGGTTCTGCGATTTGCCGCTTCCGGGGGCGCCCCCGAACGCGTCGCGATATCGCAAACCTACCTGTTGGGTGCGGCGCTTCCGCTTCCCGATGGCCGGGTTCTGTTTCCTTCGCGAGCGGCCGGCCGAGACCGGTTGCTGGTGGCGGCGCCAGGCAAGGATCCTATACCTCTAGTAGATACTCAGGAGGAGACAGCGTGGCCGGCGACGCTGGTGGGGAACCGAGAGGTCGCTTTTCTGGCCGGCACGAATCCAAACCGCATCATCGTGGTGGCGTCGCTCGCCGACGGCCGGATTGTTCGCCGCCTGAAGGGGGCCAAGGGCGCCGGCAGCACCTGGAGTCTGGCCGCCTCGCCCGACGGCAAGACCCTTTACTATGTGGCCTCCGGGACGGTCTGGGCGATTCCCTCCACCGACGGCGAGCCGCGCAAGATCTGTGCCGGCGACAGCGTGGCAGTCGATCTGCGCCGGCAAGAGTTGATCGTTCAGTTGAATGAGAAGGAAGGTATCCGGCTGGTGCGCGTCCCGGTCGCCGGCGGCGGACCCGAGAAGGTGATTCCCATTGGAGGCGAGCTTCGGCTGACCCCCTCACCGCTGGCCCCCAACGCGGTGGGCAAAGACGGGCGGATCGCGGTGGCGGTGAGCTCCACGGATAACTGGTTCTGGCAGCCGGCATTGCTCGATCCGGAGACGGGCAAGCTGGAAAGAGTGCTCACCTACCCAGGCGACACGTATTCTCCCGGCTGGACCGCCGACGGGCGGATTCTCAGCATGACGCAGCCCTTGCGGGCGGCGCTGTGGCGCTTTCGCCCGGGTGGGAACCGCAAATGAACCAGCCCTAAGTAGCAGAGCGGGTCCGCAGATAGGTTTCGGTCAGATCCGACTAGCTCAAGCGCTCCGCAGCGTCCATGGCGCGCTCGAAGGCTTCCCGAAGCTCTTCCAGGAAGGCCGGATCTTCGAATCCCGCCGGGCCGGTATGCAGTTGAGCGACCAGCCGGCGGGTGTAAAGAGCGCCATCCTCGGCCCCTGCGGATAGTTCCACTTCGTACGCCCCGCGTACCCCGGTAGCGCCGACCGAGACGAAGCGGTCCAACTCGGCGAGCCTGTGAAACCACACCTGCCAACTACCATGGCGCTCGGCGGGCGGACCAAGGGCCTGAAAGGCCCGGGCACTCGCCCATTGTCCCAGGGATTGCGCCAGCACTTCCATCTCAGTCGGCCGACTTCGACTTGGCCTTGCCCACCTGGCCTCGTGCCGACAGGTACACGTCGCTCAGTTGGGACTCCCCTCAAGCCCCCGCGCCGTCTCCATGGCTTTCAAGAATTCTTGGCGGAGACGTTCCAGAAAAGCAGCGTCCTTCCATTTTTTCGACCTGGCCCGAAGATCGAGGACTTGGCGTCGCACATAGCGCTCCCCCGACTCGGCGCCTAACCGCAGCACCACGTGATCGAACTGTGGCATGGCTGTGACAGCCAAGGAGACAAACCGGTCCAGGCCGTCCCGCGCCCCGTTGCGGTGAAAGACGATCTCCCAGCTCCCGTGCCGTTCCGCCAGGGGGCCGAGGGCGTGAAAGCCCGTGCCCTCAGCCCAACCTGGCCGATTCTGCCAGCGCCTGAAACTCTTCTTTCATCTCACTGAACCTCCATTTCCCAGCCTCCCACGACGGCCTCCCTGGGGAACCCGTCCGGCAGGATGTACTCGATTCCGTCCCCGAGCCGACCCAGCGGGGGCCCTGTATCAACGGGATCTTTGCCGGGTCCAGCAGCATTACATGCGACCGGCTGCCGCCTGGGTTGGGGAGATACAGCCACGGAACCGTCTCCTCCGGTGCATACGGGGGTCGGGGTCACCCAGTGCTTTACCGCGCTGCCGCCGGTGAATTCGCCCACTTGATGCGACATCACATACCGAAGAAGATATCGGCATCCTAACTCCAAAGCTACATCTTGCCCGGTTTTCCTGGGCAGATCCTCGTCCCTCGTGATTCGCGAACAGATCCTCACCTGCCGCGTCACTTCAATCATTTCCTGATCCAGCACCGTCGCCAGCCGGCTGCAATGGGCCATGAGCCAACCTCCAGCGTCTCATTCTGGCCCAATGCATTATGAGTTACCACTCACCGCTCCAATACCACCATCGGCGGCTGATTGCTCACCGACGCCGTCAGGCTGCCACAGCTCGACGGAAACGCTCCCGAGCTGCCGCTGTTGCCGGCCTGGGCAAACTTCTTGTTCGTCGGGTTGTTCAGCAGGCTGATGGCCTGGCTGGGCAATGCCAGCGACCGCAGCGTCAAGGCGGTGCTGTTGGTGGTCATGGCCAGCCAGTAAACGCCCGCCGGCAGCGTCAGCGGCCCGCCGGTAATGGCTTTGTTTTTGATTCCCGCGACATTGATGTCGGGCGTGCCGCCGGCGCTCATGACCCCGGAGTTCACCAGCAGCGTCGAGCAGGCGGCGTCCCACAGGCCCAGGCTCAGGGAGGTCGACGCGCCGCTGACGGCCACCACCTCGAAGGTCAGCTGGTTCACGGTGGCCGCGAACGGCAGCATGAACTGCCAGACGCGGTGCACGTTGGCTGCGAATGTCGTCGTAGTACCGCTGTTGTCCGGCGCCGCCACCGACACCCCGAAGAAGTAGCCGCGGTCGGCGGTGTCGATCAGGATGTTGCCCGTGCCGGCCCCGGCCCGGTAGGAGGCCAGCAGGGTGTCGCCGGTCTGCGGAATGGCGGCGGCCGCGAACGTGATGGTGTTGCCCGAGAGCGTGAAGTCCGCCGGCGATGCCTGCACCAGGCCGTTGCGCGCCAGCACCAGGCTGGCCGGCGGATTCGGAACCGACGGCAGGGTGAAGACGGCGTTGACGCCGTTGATAGTCCCCGTCGGCGTGATGGCGTCGACGAACAAGGGCGTCGAGCCGCCCGTTCCGCACCCCGCGCCGGTGCCCACCAGATTGCCGCCGGAGTCGAACTTGGCGCACTCGTCGGGCCCGGCCGCGCCGGCATACATCTGCACCTGGGTTCCCGACCCATGCTTCTGCCCCGCGGGAAACTGGAAGAAGCCGCTGGAGTCGATGCGCGACAGCACCGACCCGGCCGAGCTCTGCCACTCCTGCAAGTTGGTAGTGGCCTGCCCGGCCCCGGCCTTCACCGTCACCTTGGTGGCGGCTGAAGCCCCCGGGTCGTTCACCACCAGCGAGGTGTTGATATTGGTGTCGCCGGTGCGGACGATCTGCAAGGCGGTGTCCTTGAAGTTGCCGGCGTCGTCGTAGCGGTTGAAGTTGTAGGCGCCGGCAAAGGTGGTCGTCGAGAACCGGTTCAGACCGTTGACTTGGTAGAACAGGCTGGTAGCGGTCTCCGCCGGGCGGGCCGAGAAGAAGGCCTCTGGAAAGAAGACCCGGCCGGTGGAGGTGATGGAGGCCAGCAGCGCCCCGGTGTTGTCGTGCCACTCCTGGAGGCTGGCGGCCTGTCCGGCGGCGCCCTTGATGATCAGGCCGATGTTGCTGGCGGCGCCGGTGTTGAGGGTATCGCTGGTATTCTTGAGGGCCCCGATGGCGGCCGGCGTCACGGCGTCGCTGCCGCCGGAGGCGTGGGTGGCCGAGTGGGGGCCCAGGGTGACGTCGGTGCGGTCGAGCGCCGCGTTGTCGGTGGCCACCAGGCCGGAGGCGAAGTTGGCGGCGTGGCGCTGTGGCTGGGCCGTGCCCGAGTTCTGGAAGGTCTGGTAGAACTCGCCGACCAGTTGCTGGGGCGTGGCCCAGGTCAGCACACCCGTGCCGTCGGTCTTCAGCATCTGGCCGGGCAGGCCGTCCTGGGCCGGCAGGGTGTAGGTGGTGTTGGCGCTAAGGGCCGGAGCGCGAAAGCCGACCGAGAAGGACCCGGAGTGAAACGAGAGCAGCGGCGTGGTCCCCTGCCCGGCGCCGTTGCGCAGGATCTGCCGCGTCACCCCGGTAGTCGCCCGGGCGTCGTAGACCTCCAGGGTGGTGGTCGGGGTGAAGGGTGTCGGGCCAATGCCGGTGTTGCCGCCCGAGGTGTAGATATTCACAGGACCAGTAGTCCCGGCCGGCGGCGTGGTCGTCCCGATGACCCGCACCTGGCCGACGCGAAGCGAAGCGCCGCTGGAGGGCACCACCCAGGTCTCGGTGTAGTTGCGGCGGCCCTCCAGCAAGTAGGTCACGGTGTAGCTGGTCCCCCCCGGGGTGCTGCCGGTGTTGGGTACCAGGTCGACCAGCAGGACGCCGTTGACGATGCGCAGGGTAAGCGAGTTGCCCGCCACGGTGGTTCCGTCGGCGGCCGTGAAGCCGTCCCAGCGGATGGTGATCATCCCGCTCGCCAGCGTTCCGTTGGCGTTGAACAGCAGGTCCTGGATTCTGGTTCTGGTGACGGCGCGCGCCACCCCGTGCCAGCACAGCATCGTGAACAGCAAAGCCCACCCCAGCCGCAATACCCAGCTCATTGGCCGGCCTCCCGAAAAAAGAAAGGCCCGAGCGGTGGGCTCGGGCCTGCGAATACTCTCTCCTTATCAGCTTAACGTCGGTTTCCCCCGCCCAGGCCGGGCGGCGAGGTCAGGTTGTTGATTTCACAGGGGATATTTTCTCGTTTTGGCTGTGAACGTGTTGGGCGACCCAGCGGGCCAGCACGTAGAGCGACCAGGGGCGGGACCAGGTCTGGCGCCCCGCCAGAAAGTCCTCCCAGACCTGCCAGGCGGCGGCAGGTTCCCATAGACCGCCGCCGTCGCCCGACAAGGTTCGCTCCACTTCGGCCCGTAACGGCCCCTTCAGCCACACCGCGAACGGCAGGACGAAGCCGTGTTTGCGGCGCGAAAAGACCTCCCGCGGCAGAGCCTCCTCGAAGGCCTCTCGTAGCCAGAGTTTGGGAGTGCGGCCGAAGCCCTTGCGGGCGCCGGGGGTGGCCAGCAGGCCGGCCGCCAGGCGATCGTCCACCAGGGGCACGCGCAATTCCAGCGAGTGCGCCATGCTCATTTGGTCGCTGTCGCGGAGCAGGGTGTTGGCCATGTAGGTGCGGGCCTCCAGGAGCGAGATCTGGTTCAGGGGATCGAGGCGGCCGGCCAGTTCCAGCAGCGACTGGCGGCGGGCGGCGGCCAGCCGCTCCGCCTCGCCGTTTTCGGCGCCGGCGCGGCACAGCCGTTCGATCTGGTCGGGGAAGAACACGGTCCGCTCCAGGAAGTAAGGGTGATCCCAGAAATCACCGGCCTTCAGGTACCGGCCCAGCTTGCGGGCGGCCAGACCGGGGCCGTCGCTCAGCCTGCGGCCGGCGACGGCTGCCAGTGACGGGGCTCGCTGGGCCCAGCGCCGGATGCGCCCCACCAGCGCCGCCCGGCGGAAACTGCCATAGCCGCCGAAAAACTCGTCGCCGCCCAAGCCGCTCAGGGCCACCGTGAAACCGGCCCGCCGGGCGGCCTCGCAGACTACGTAGGTATTGATGCCGTCCATGGTGGGCTGGTCCATGCGGCCGATGGCCTCCAAGGCCTTGCGCCGGGCGTCGGCGGGCGGCAGCAGGACCTCCTGGTGGCGGGAACCGATCCGGTCGGCCACCCGGCGGGCGTATCGCCCCTCGGAATAGGCCTTCTCCTCGAACACCACCGACAGGGTGTGGACGCCCGGCCCGGCCTGCTGCCGGGCGAGCAGCGAAACCACGCTGGAGTCCACGCCGCCGCTCAAGAACACCACCACCGGCACGTCGCTGATGAGTTGCTGGCGGACGATGTGGCGCAGCTCCCCCTCGACGTCGGCGGCCTCCATGGCGGCGGCCCCCTCCGGCGCGTAACGCCGCATCTCGATCCGGCCTTGCCGCCAGCGCAGGGCGTGGCCCGGCAGCAGGGCGTACACCCCGTCGATCAGGGTCACCGGATCCTGGGCGGCGCCGAAGCGCAGATAGTCCTCCAGACCCCGGCGGCTCAGGCGGCGCGGCGCGACCCCGGCCGCCAGCAGCCCCCGCACCTCGGAACAGAAAGCGATCCCCGCCCCATCCCAGTGGTAATACAGGGGCTTGATCCCCCAAGGATCGCGCACCAGCCATAGCTCCCGGGTC